>OAWV01000103.1_pt1 | contig 78686 bp, 65 predicted proteins | sample 1495551 | NCBI WGS metagenome assembly OAWV01 (sample SAMEA2580245, study PRJEB22360) | human gut metagenome | biome: human gut; feature: human-associated habitat; material: faeces | place: Denmark | collected 2008/2010 | reverse complement strand
CTATCTTATCAGATTTCTGCTTTATGACGCTACTCTCTCTTTTGCCTTTTTGAGTGTTCGCAGAACACTTTTCTTTAGGCAAACCGCGCGATAAACCGCAGGCGGATGAGGGGACATCGCTTTCTCAGGCGGCTTTTTGGAACTCAAGAAACGATTTTGTTAAAATATTTACAAAAAAGCCTAAATGTCTGTTGTCAAGGTGTTGATAATTTGTTATCATTCTATCGAAGAATATTCATCGAATATAATTCAATGAAATGAACTCGATGAAATTTCAGAAAGGAAGAGAAAGAAATGAAAGGAACAAAGAAATTACTCTGTCTGACGCTCAGTCTGGTTTTGATGGGAATGACCGCCTGCAGCACTCAGAACACACCGGCGCCTTCTGCAGAACCTCCAGGGGATCCGCAGACCACATCCGCAGCCCTGCAGGACAGCGATGTCGACGTTTTAGTCATCGGAGCTGGAGGAGCTGGTTTAAGCGCCGCGGTATCGGCTTCGGAAAACGGAGCCAGCGTCATCGTTGTTGAAAAAATGTCGATCATGGGCGGCAATACGCTGCGCAGCGGCGGCGCTTTCAACAGCTATGATCCGGAAGGTCAGGCCAGCACCAAAATGGATGATTCATTGAAAGCGACGGTCGAGAAGCTGCTCGCCGTTGAACCGATCAATGATGCGCATAAACAGCTGATTGAAGACGTTCAGAAACAATATGATGAATATCTGGCTTCCGGTTCGGATTCGTTATTCGACTCTCCGGAATGGCATGCGCTCCAGACCTTGGATGCCGGCGATTATATCGGCAACGTTGATCTGATTCTGACGCTGACCCGCAACACATTGGATACGAAAAAGTGGCTGACAACCAACGGGACAGTCTGGGATCCGACAATCCGCACGGTTATCGGCGCGCTGTGGAATCGTTCAGCACAGACGACCAATGGCTCCGGCGCGGATTTCATTCAGGCCTTAAGCACTCAGGCTGAGAAAAACGGCGCTCAGATTTATTTGGATACCAAAGCTGAAAGCTTATTGCAGGAGGACGGAAAAGTTACGGGTGCAACTATTACTAACGCGGACGGCCAAACCGTAACGGTCAATGCGAAATCCGTCGTCATGGCGACCGGCGGCTTTGCGGCTAATGTCGATATGCGGGTTGAATACAATACCGAATGGGCGGACCTCGGCGAATCCATCGCCACCAACAATCATCCAGGCGCAACCGGCGATGGCATTGTAATGGGTAAAGCCGTAGGGGCAGACTTAGTCGATATGCAGTGGATTCAGCTGATGCCGCTGTTCCCGGTCAGCGGAGGCGGCATCTCCGGTTATGTCAACAACGCAATCTATGTCAACAAAGAAGGTCAGCGGTATGTCAACGAGGATAACCGCCGTGACGTTCTGGCTCAGGCTGCTTTGAATCAGACGGATAAACTGTTCTTTGTGATCAACGACCAGACAGAAATTGACAGTGTTCAGATTCCGCAGGATAAACTGGATTACATGGTGGAAGCCGGAATGTTGTTCAAGGGTGAAACCGTCGAAGAACTCGCTGAAAATATGGGAGTTCCGGCCGAAAATCTGAAGAAGACGATTGAAGATTACGGGAAAGCCGTCGATGCTCAGAAGGATGAATTCGGACGTTCTACCTGGGGCGCACGGCTGGATAATCCGCCGTATTATGCCGCTTCCTATACCCCGGCTGTGCATCATACCATGGGCGGTTTAAAAATCAATACGGAAGCTCAGGTTCTGAATGCGGCCGGAGAAGCGATTCCAGGCTTCTATGCAGCAGGTGAGGTAACCGGCGGAATTCACGGAACCAACCGTGTCGGCGGCAACGCTGTTCCGGATGCGTTGGTTTTCGGTAAAATCGCAGGCGCAAACGCAGCAGCTCAGAAATAAATCCAGCAATCATCACGACATAGAATAGAGGACGTACATGCCCCCCCCGCGGTTTTCTTAAGAAGCTGCGGGAGGTTTTCTGTTTGTTCGGGAAAGGCCGTTGAAACTAGACGTATCCGCTGGCCCAGGCTTTTAAGCAGAAGGTGAGGATGTCTTGTTGTTTGACACCTCTTCTGCGTTTCATTATAATAAGATAGAGAATGAGGCACAGCTATGGAAAAAATGACAAGCCGTCAGGAGCAGAAGATCAGAACGCAGCAGAAGATTGTAGAAGCCGCCAACACCTGTTTTATTCGTAAAGGAATGGCCTATACGCTGATTACTGATATTTGTGAGGAAGCCGAGGTTTCGGTGGGAACGTTTTATCACTATTTTAATAATAAAAATGATTTAATTATCAGCCAGTTTAAAAAATTTGATATGGGATTTTTAGAGGTCGCACATCGGTTGATCGACAATCCGGATGCGTGGGACAGTTTAATTCAGTTTGCCCATTTTTTCAGCCGGGATGCGTCAGTTTCAGATAAAACGCTGACCTTGGAATACTTAAAAGCGCGGGTTTCTCTGACTGTGGAGCAGCTGTTTCCGCGCAATCGACCATATTTTATCATCCTGTGTACTGTGATTTATAACGGTCAGGTTCGCCGGCAGCTTCGGGCAGATCAAACGCCGAAGCAGCTGGCTGATCTGGTGATGGCGGCGACCCGCGGTTATAATTTTGACTGGGCGAGCATGGACGGAGCGTATGATCTGCATTTGCGCATGCAGCAGGATATGCCGATCTTATTTGAGGGGTTCCGTTATCGTGAGGAATATCCGTACCAGCTGTGCGATCCGGCCGCCGTCATTCCAGTTCAGAATGTACCGAAGCTTTATGAACAGGAAACTGCGCAGCTTCGGGAGTATTGCGAAAGCCGGCTGCTGAGGTAGATGTTTGCCGGAACAACAGGCTGTCAAATCCGACCATGACTTTAAATAATCTAAATTGATATTGGAAATCCGTTCTTTTTCCTTGAAACTGCGGATTTCTTTTTTACTTTATACTAAGGCGGACTTGCGACGTGTGCAGAAGGGGCAGCTCACTGCGGTTCTGCCGCCTGATCTTTCCCGGAAACGCTTGCTTCCCCATCCATCCGCCCTATATAATGAAAGTAAGGAAAACATACAAAAAGACAGGGGGTGAAAGTATGTTGAAACAACGATGGAAGAAGGGATACCGATGGGGGTTAGGGATCCTGGCGGTTCTGCTTTGCGGCTGCAGCGTGCAGGAAGGGCCGGAGCTGCCGCAGCCTTCCATAGTTCCCACATCCACGCCGAGTCCAGAAACGAATGAGAAAGAGGATTCATCAAAGCCGCGCTGGCTGCGGGATATGGACACTGCTCTTTACGAATTCAGCCATGATTATCAGCTGGAGATGACAGATTCTGCTTGGGTTTTCACAGATGATCTGAAGCAAGGCGATATTGTGGTGAACCTGATCAACGAGGAAATCACGTTTGACTTTCCGGATGTCACAATTGAATACAAGAAGAAAGACCGCGTCATGAAAACCGCTGTGTTCTCGGCACAGCTGAACATGCGGTTGGACGGGTCGGATTTTTCCTGGCAGTCCGCAGTGGATACGGAAGACCGGCAGCATTATCCAATTCAATTTGATCCGAAGAAGATTGAAATTCAGGATGGGGAAAGTGGGTCTTCAACGAAGGGGCAGAAGATGAATTTCTCACCGTCGCTGTATGGTCAATGTCTGAGCTATATGAAGCGATACTGGAATCAATCGGTCGTTCAGCAGGCGCTGATCGAGCAGGCTGTCAAGGCAAGTCAATCGCATACAAACTCAAACGCCGGGACAGTGAATGTCGAAAGACCTTTGGATAAAATGGTTAATATTTTGGAACCCGGTTCAATAACTCCGGATATTACGCTGGAAGTTGAGATGAATTTCAATGAAATCACGGATATATCTTTGTCGGAAGCCAATAAGCTGCAGCGCACGCTGTATTTGTTTACGGTGATGAAGCGGGGCTTTGATGATCCGTCAAAGATTGATTGGGAAGCACTGGCGCCGAGTTTAATGAGTATGATTCCTAACTATGGCTGTGATGGTAAGTATTGCAAAGATCGCGAGGGTCAGGTACGTTTTGCGGACTTTGCGATCCCGGAAGGTTATGGCGCGTTGGCGACGCAGCCAGAGATGAATCGGGCGGCCAAAGTTTTAACAGGTCAGGACTTTGTTTATGATGATTATGAAAATCGCAAACTGAGCAGCGGTGCTGTTTACAGTCAGAGTGCCAACAGCTACATCACTTATTCACGGGAAGGCGACTGGATGCCGGCCAGTCCGGGAATCATGATTCTGGATCAGACGAAAAAGGACAATCGAATCACCGTGGATTTTGTTGCCTATTGTGTGGAGTGGAAAGATAATGAACTGTTTGTTGAAGGTGTGAAGGTTGCGGAGGTGAAAGGAAACAATGCCAATCCGCAGATCGTTCAGACCGTCAAGGAAAATCTGGACCGGTTGCCGCATTGGGCCGCGGAACTAGAAGATACCGGCGATGAACATTTTTATCGGCTGATTAGGGCTTCCCGAAAGTAGGCGTTTCATTCCGTTTTTTCCCTGAGCTGAAAAAGAAAACAATACCGAGCTGTCTGCTCTAAGCAGGCAGTTCTTTTCGTTGCCCAAAGACGAAGAACAGGAAGGGAAAGGTTGTGGCGTAATGGTGGATAACCGTGATATAATAGCACAAGAGATCAAAGGTGAAAGCACATGAAAAAAGGATTTTTTATTACATTTGAAGGCCCGGACGGCAGCGGAAAAACCACAGTCAGCACCGCAGTGGCAAAACGCCTGCAGGAAAAGGGCATCGATACGGTATATACTCGGGAGCCGGGAGGGATTGAGATCGCGGAACAGATTCGCTCCGTGATTCTGGATCCTGCCAACACAGCGATGGACAGCAAGACGGAAGCCTTGCTTTACGCTGCAGCCCGGCGTCAGCATCTGATTGAAAAAGTGCTGCCGGCACTGGCCGCCGGCAAGGTTGTGATCTGTGATCGGTTCGTCGACAGTTCCCTGGCTTATCAGGGCGTTGGCCGGAATCTTGGCATCGAGGAAGTGCTGTCGATCAATGAATTTGCGATTGAAGGCCATTGGCCGGATAAAACCTTATATCTGGATCTGACTGCGCAGCAGGGGCTGGATCGAATTGCAGGCCGGCAGAACAAGGATCGGCTGGATCAGGAAAAAATCGATTTCCATCTGCGTGTCTGCGAAGGCTATCAACAGGTACGCGAGCGTTTTCACGACCGGATGATCGTGATCGACGCGTCAAAACCGGCAGATCAGGTGATCGACGCCTGTCTGGAAGCGATTGGAGCGCTGATTGACCGTGAAGTTCGCTGAACGGCTTGCGGTTCAGCAGCCAGTCGTTTATCAAACGCTGAAGCACGCCTTAGTCCAGAAGAAGCTGGCCCATGCGTTTTTGTTTGTCGGACAAAAGGGAACGCCAAGATTGGAAACAGCACTGCTGCTGGCACAGAGCTTGATCTGTTCGCATGTTCATGAAGGTTTTGCCTGTGAAGAATGCGATGAGTGCCGGCGGGTTGCTGAAGAAAACTATGCTGACCTGATCGTTTTGGATGGCGCGGCCAAGTCGATTAAGAAAGACGAAATTCTAAGTCTGCAGGAGCGGTTTAACAAAACCGGACTGGAACGCAGCGGTCAGAAAGTCTATATTCTCAACAACGCGGAAAACACGACGCCGGAAGCCTTGAACAGCCTGCTGAAATTTCTCGAAGAGCCGCAGGGCTCGGATACGCTGGCGATTCTGATTGTAGAAAATCAGGACCGCATTCTGCCGACGATCGTTTCCCGTTGCCAAACCTTGACGTTTCGTCCCTTGACGCAGCGTCAGATTCATCAGATCGCCTTAGAAGAACAACTGGATGAAACTGACGGCTATCTGTTGTCGCATCTGATCCGCGATGTGGATCAGATCAAGGCCACGGCTGAGGATGAAGCATATCAGAACGGAATGCTGATGATGCGGCGGTTTATCCGGGAATTTCCTGTACGGGAAGAAGAAGTGCTGGTCTGGATGCAGACAGAGTATCTGGGAAGCAAGGATAAAGAGAAGGATAAGCGAACCTTTGGTTATTTTCTTGATTGCCTGCTTCAATTTTTCCGCGACGCGGCGGTGGGTCATACCGAAGGTCCGGACTGGATGGCCGAGGAAGTGGTCAAATGGAATCAGCGTCCGCTGCGGCTGGATCGTCTGATCATTGTTTTATTAGAATGCCGGGACAAGCTGTCCCGCAGTTATAATCTGCCGTTATTGGCGGATCAATTGATCTATCAAATGAAGGAGGGAATGATTCATGAGTGAAAATCAGGAAGCAGCGGTCATGACAGAGGAAATCAAACCTGCCGTGCCGGCATACCGTTTTGTCGTTTCCGTACGGTTTAAGAATTCACGGAAGGCATACAGCTTCGGCACTGACGATGAAACGCTGGAATATGGAGATTATGTCGTTGTAGAAACGGTCCGCGGCGTGGAAATGGGTGAGATTATCAGCAATCTTCGCGACGTATCGATGCATACCCAGAATACGCCGTTAAAACCGGTGCTGCGCAAAGCCAGCCGGCGTGACCGGGAGATGTATGCCGAAAATAAAGATTTGGCAAAGGAAGCTCTGACTCGCTGTCAGGAAGCGGTAGCGCGTCTTAAGCTCGACATGAATTTGATCAGCTGTGAGTACACGTTGGATCGAAGCAAGATTATTTTTGTTTATGTCGCGGATGAGCGCGTTGATTTCCGCGAACTGTTAAAGGAGCTGGCCGGCATCTTCAAGTGCCGGATTGAGCTGCGTCAGATCGGGCCGCGGGATAAAGCTAAGATTATCGGCGGCTTGGGAACCTGCGGGATGGAAACGTGCTGTTCACGGTTTATGGACGATTTTGACGTCGTGTCGATCAATATGGCGAAAAATCAGCTGTTGGCACTGAATATTCAGAAACTGTCCGGACAGTGCGGCAAATTGATGTGCTGTCTGAAATTTGAAGATGAAAATTACAAGCAGCTGCGCGCCGGCCTGCCGAAGATGAATGCTCAGGTTGAATATGAAGGCAAGCTGTACCGCGTGACGTCGATGAATGTGATCAACGGCACAGCCAAGCTGGAAAACCGTGAAAACGTGCAGTTCATCGCCTTGACGGATTTAATGGAAAAGGGTGTATTCCGCCGTCCGGAAGCCCAGAATGCCAAGAACAAAGAAAAAGAAGTTCGTCCGGAGCGCAAAGAGGAACGCAAGGAAAACGACCGCAAGGAAAGTCCGGAACGCCGTGGGGAAAATAAGGATGCCCAGCGCAGGGAAGAACGGAAAGCGAACGATAAAAAGCCGGCGGAAGAAAAGAAGCCGGAGCGCAAAGAGAACGTAAAACGTCCGCTCGAGAAGAAAACGGAAAAGAAAGCGGAAGAGCGAAAATCCGAGGATCAGCGTCAGGAGCGCAAGGCGCAGGAAAACCGCAGAAATCAAAAACAGCGCGAGGGCGTCAGGGAAATGAAGCCTGAGGATGAAGCCAAGACGCAGAGTGCGGAAGGCGAAGGGAAACCGCAGGAGCATCGGCGTCCAAATCGCCGGCGCCGGCATCCGGGCCGTCGGGAAGGGCAGCCGAAAAATGAAACGGGAGAGGGTCAGAAATGATTCGGCAGCAAAGTTTTTCCAATGAAAAACCGACGTTGTATCTCGTGCCGACGCCGATTGGCAATCTCGATGAAATGACGCCGCGGGCGATTGAGATTCTGCGCGCTGTGGATGTGATTGCTGCTGAAGATACCCGCAATACGATGAAGCTGCTTCAAGTTTTTGATATCCATACCCGTCTGATCGCTCACCATTCCCACAATGAACGGGAAAGTGCGAAGGGTTTGCTGAACCTGCTCGAACAGGGACAGTCGGTGGCCGTGGTTTCCGATGCTGGTTATCCGTTGATTTCCGATCCGGGTCAGAATATTGTCGAACAGGTCACCGCCGCAGGCTACAATGTTGTTCCGGTGTCCGGCTGCAGCGCTTCGATCAATGCGCTGGTGGCTTCCGGGTTAAAGGTCCAGCCCTTCTTATTTAAAGGTTTTCTTTCCAGCAATGACCGTGAATGTGTGCGGGAGCTGGAAGGGATGAAAGCCTTGCCGTTTACGATGATTTTCTATGAAGCACCGCATCGGGTCGAACGCATGCTGGGACATTGCCTGGATGTGTTCGGCGACCGCAAAGCTTGTTTGGCACGGGAAATCACGAAGCGGCATGAAGAATTTCTGCGCGGTACGCTCAGCGAGCTGAAAGATGCCGCCAGCGGTCTTAAAGGCGAAATGGTCGTCGTGATTGAAGGCTGTGCTGAAGAAAGTGAACCGGCAGTCGATATGGCGCTGATCACGGAACAGATCAACGAACGGATTCAATCCGGAATGTCAGCTTCGGAAGCGATTAAGCAAATTGCCAAGGAAGCCGGAATTTCCAAAAACGAAGTCTATCGGGTTTATCATCAGGAATCCTAAAATAAAGCTCTTTCTCCAGCGGCAGCATGTCATAGGAGAAAGAGCTTTTATGCTTAATAAATGCAGGGCTTAAGGGGACGGCTGTTCGATCACTCTTGATAATATTTACTTCTTCAGCGTGACAAAGGAAAGGCAAAGCCTGATGCTTACTTTGCGGTCTGGCGCATTGCGGTTTGCAGACTTCTTAACAACAGAAGGCAGAAACCCACAAGTCCCACTGTGAAAAGCGTTAGAAATACGGCGGTGGTCATGGACTGGCGCTGCAAAGCAATCCAAGCCTGAAAACCCAGCCATCCGGAAAAACCAATCAGAAAAAGAAATACCAGCGATGTAAGGAAAAGACCCGCTGCCCGCAGCGGCTGCGGCAAGGATGGGGACCTGGCGGTACGATCCAGAAGCAGAATCATCAGATGAACAAGAAAATCGAAAATCGGATTCATGGGATCACCTCTTTCTTTTGGTCTTTGTTATCTTAATCATAACAAGGGATACCCCGTTTTTTCTATTATTTTTAGAGGCTTATTCGCGTATTTTCTTTCTATACTCAATTTTCGTTATAGGCACGATCAATCAGCGTTTTCGCTTTTTCGAAGTCAGCTTTGTTTTTCAAATGCAATTCAACTGCACCGCAGCCCCAATGACCAATGTTGGTAACATCGCGGGAAAAACCTTCCTCGAAAGTCACTGTATTCACATCAAGAGGAAGATTGATAACCAGTTTCTTTTTCAAAGCAACCACCGTAACAATATTACGAATTTTCTTGAATGCTGCATACAGTTTCAGATGAGATTCGTTGATATCATCACCAAGACTTAAAATGTAGTTGGATAAATCCTGATAAAGCAGTTTAATTTCTTTATCCGCTCCGGCAATCTGTTCCTCAAAGGTTTTATCTGTGGATTTCGGCTTGTTAACTGCATTCTCCTCATGAATGACCGAAGCAATATTTTCATTGATTTGCTCAAACATCAGTAGGTCTTTACCAAACTTTTTATAACGGATCAGGCTGATATTGCGATTCATCTGTTTAATTGCGGATTCATCATATTTTGTAAAATCACTTGCAATACAAATGACACGCGGCATTGTCCAATCAATCTTGTCAGCGAAAGTTAAGCCAAGGTTATTTATAACAAGAACCTTAAAGCTATCCTTATGATCCAGCAGCCAGTTTAAATAAAACAGACCCTGATTAATAACATTTTCTTTCATCGACCGCTTATACTCGAAGATAACGGGGCAGTGATTTTCATCTATTCCAATGCTGTCCATGCGGCCGCCGTCTGTTGTCCGATATTCGGAGGCAAGGAACGTAACGCCGAAAAAAGCACTCATATTATTTTCAATTACAGTTTGCAATTCCTTTTCCAGGTTGACTGTACTGCTCTGATATTCTTTGACCTTTCCGCTTATATTGAATAATTTAATATCCGCCATTTTATTTTTCCTCCCCAATCCGTGTTATTTGTTCTATTTGGTACAGCGGCAGATTAATAAGCCAATCTTCTTTTTTGAAATCAGCCATGGATGTTCGGACAGAGATTCCCGGAGAAAATTTCTCATGGTAAAATTTCAGACTTTTAGCTTTAAGATTGACCTCAGCCTTAACTTCAATTGGAATGATTTGTTCACCCGTATCCACTACGAAATCAATCTCACAGGAGCCTCTGTCATTGGTGTAATAGTAAATGCCTAAATCTTCAAGGGTTTTAAGCTGCTGGCAAACATACTGTTCAGTAAGGGCGCCCTTGAACTCAATAAAGAGATCATTGCCGTCCAGCAAAGTGTGCGGGTGAAGTCCAACCAGGCATCCAAGTAAACCAACATCAACGACGAACAGCTTGAAGGCCTTTAAGTCTTCGTAAGCTTTCAAAGGGATGCCTGCAGTATTAACCCGGCTGATCTTATGGACAAGACCGCAGTCGCAGAGCCACATCAAGGCCTCTTCATATTCTTTGGCACGGGCGCCTTCACGAATAAGACCATAGATAAATTTTTTGTTTTCTTTCGCAAGCTGAGAAGGTATGCTGTTCCATAACATACGAATCTTTGGAACAATAACGTTGGGGGCATGCTTGGAGAAATCTTGTTCATAAGCTTCAAGAATTCCCTTTTGTATTTCACGAACTTCATTGAAATCTTTGTTTTCCGCAAAGCTTTGTACAGCCTCAGGCATACCTCCCACAAAGAAATAGTGCTTTAAGGCGTCAATATAGGTTTGTTTAAAACTTGTTATCATCTGAAAATCATGACTGTCAAGAAGTTCGGAAAAGCGCTGCTTGCCGGTTGCCATCAGGAACTCCTTAAAAGTGAGAGGATAAAGCTTTAAAAAATTGACTTTGCCAACCGGAAAAGATGTACCTTCATGCAAAGCGATTCCAAGCAGGGAACCTGCGCAGATGATATGATATTGGGGAGCGTTTTCGCAGAAATATTTGAGCGAGGCCAGAGCACGCGGAACTTCCTGGACTTCATCAAAAATCAGCAGCGTGTTGTTTGGGTCAATTTTGCGGCCTGAATACAATTCCAAGCCCAATATTAAACGATCTGTATCTAAATCCGAAGCAAACAGTTCCACCATTCTGGAATTTGAATCAAAGTTAATATATACGGTATCTACATAGGCCTGTTTGCCAAACTCCTTCATCAGCCAAGTCTTCCCTACCTGCCGTGCTCCTTCAATAATTAAGGGCTTCCGGCGCGGACTGGCTTTCCATTTTATTAATTTTTCAATCGCAGTTCGGTACATGTACACCTCTCCCTTATCTGAGTATAGGATCAGAATACCGCATAACTACATAAAATACAATGATATTTAGATAGAATATTACACTTATTACTACGAAAAATGTTGGCATATGACAAAAATTACGAGGAAAACCAAATGACAGCTCGCCTATGCTTGTCTTCTGCTTTGGCCTTTCCGTTTTTGCCGCCTGTGAAAGAGATCATTCCCACGGTCTTTTATGCTTCATTCCCCCAGATCTAAGTTCGTTTTCTTGCAGCTGAATTTGATGATGGAAATGCCTTTGCAGCGCAGCGGTTCAGTTTGGGTATCCGCTAAGGTTTTCGATAGTATATTCTCCGATACGCATTGGGCGTCAGGGAAAACGTCGCCTTAAACTGTTTGGAAAAATAACTGGGATGCAGATAATGCAGTTGTTCTGATATCTGACGGACTGATAAATCCGGATCGGCAAGCAGCGTCAGCGAGCGGTATAACCGATGCTGAATAATTAAGGACTGCGGCGACAGCTGAATGATAGCCAGCGTACAGCGGCAGAGATAACTTTGAGAAACATGCAGGCGGTCGCAATAATCCTGAACGCTTAACGCTTCATCGGATTTTTCCAGTTCATATAAAAATTTCTCTGCGGTGGAAAGCATGGCGCTGTCTGCGCTGGCCGCGATAAAGGGACCTTGATTATTTTTGAGCATCATGACCGCAAGCAGGCTGATTAAATGTTGAAGACCTAAAACATAACCGGCATTCTGTTTTTCCGCGTTGTCAATCCAATAACGGATCAGCTCAAAAGTCGGATCATCAATCAGCTGCTTAAACCAGAGCTGATGGTGAAATAAGGTCAGCCATTGCTCCTGATTGAACAGGCCGCTGACTTGAAAAAGCAGCTCATAAGTTTCTAATGAATCCGTGATGAACTGAGCGCTGTGAAGCAGATAAGGCGGAATCAGGAATAAATCGCCAGGCCCGGCATGAAAGGTCTGACCTTGAATGGTGACGGAGCATTCTCCCTGCCGGATCACCGCCAGCTTGATATGAGGAATCAGGACATTGGACAACTGACGAACACGGTTCTGAAAAGTATGCCGGTAAGCGAAAATCTGATACTGATATTTCTGCAGAACAGAGGAAACAGAATCCGAACAGCTTTGATCAGGTATTAATAAATTGCGGTATTTCATTGGCTGGATTCTCCTTTAACTCATTATATCGAAGTTCTGAATTTTATCCTAGTCGGTCTGATTGGAATCTTGTGTGAAAATAAACAATATGACATGATAAGAACATAGAAAGAGGGAAGATTATGAAGAAATTAGGAATGTTGTTTTTGGCAGCTTTGCTTCTGGCAGGCTGCAGCACAGCTCCGGCTCAGAAAACCGATGCGGAGTTGGAAGCGGAAGGCTGGGTTAAGAATCCGGAAGCCAACGGTTATATCAAAATGGAAGACGCGTTGACGACGGCTTCGGTAGCCATTGATGAAAGTCAGCAGCTAAGTCAGCCGGAAATCCGCGACCTGGCTCTGGATTATCTGCGGGGCTGGCCGTTAAAAACCGATGAAGCAGGTCAGACTATCTATGCTTATCGTGAAATGTATCAAATCGCTACCTCCTACAATAATGAGCCAGGGCTGTCCTCGGTCGAATTTGTTCTGGATCCTCAGACGATGAAGCTCTATGCTTCCAGTGAAAAAGGCACTGAAAAATGCGTGCATATCGCAAAGAATCCGAAGGTTGTTCTGTATTGGTACAAGCAGATTCCGGAAGAAGAATACATTGCCTATAAAAATGATTATTTCAACTCCTACGGCGTTCAGATCAAAGGAACAGCGAAGCTGATGGATCCAGCCTCGGAAGAAGCACAGAAAGCAGCGGCGTTATATCTGGAAACTTTGTATGGTGCAGAAGGCTGGGCCGCGATGGGCGAAAAGCAGCCGGCGATCATCGCCAAACTGTTGGAAGTCAATGACTGGATTGAAATTGATCCGACTGAATACGTAGTGAATTCACTGCAGTGGTCCTACAACAAAGAGGGCAGCACACGTCCAGAATGGTATGATCCAGAAAGCCCGTACTTCGGCAAATCTGTCCGCCAAGTCTATTACGTTCATTAAGGAAAGAAAGCGGGAAGCCTATCCCGTTTTCTTTTGCGCCTGCCATAAGATCCGCTGCGATCCTCCACAGGAAAAGCGGAAGCTCAATAATGAAAAAATTCGGATTAAAATGCCGGTAGACCCCTTGACGATCTAAAAACTTATGCTATAATGATAACAGTTATCGTTATTAGGAGGTGAGATGATGATTCGCAGGAATTCAAGGCAACGCCAGCTGATCTTGGATGTGATGCGCGGAGAAGGAATTCACTTGAACGCCGATCAGGTTTATCAAAAAGTGAAGCAGGCGGATCCCTCCATCGGGATCGCGACCGTCTACCGCAACTTGAATCTGTTGACGGAAATGGGCGAAATACAGAAGTTTCAGGACCGCAGCACCGGATTCATGTACGATGGAAATCCGAAAAAACATCATCACTTCTATTGTCGATACTGTAAGCGGTATTTCGACGTTTCGTTCTCCGTGGAGGAGCAGATGATCCGCCAGGTTGAAGACCAGATGGGCGTCAGCGTGGAAGATCTGAATATTTCGTTGGAAGGCTGCTGCAACGAGTGTAAAGACAAACAGGAAAAAGAGAAAGAAAGAGGTAAAGAACAATGGAATTAAAAGGATCAAGAACTGAACAGAACTTAATGAGCGCTTTTGCCGGAGAATCTCAGGCTCGCAACAAGTACACTTACTATGCGATGAAGGCTCGTGCTGAAGGCATGGAACAGATCGCCAACATCTTTGAGGAAACCGCCCGCAACGAACAGGAACATGCGATGCTGTGGTTCAAGGCTCTGCATGGTGATCAGATCCCGACAACTGACGTCAATCTGCAGGATGCGGCCAATGGTGAAAACTATGAATGGACGGATATGTATGCAGAATTCGCCAAAGTTGCCCGTGAAGAAGGCTTCAATAAGATCGCAGCACAGATGGATATGGTTGCGAAGATCGAAAAGCGCCATGAAGAACGTTACCTGGCTCTGTTAAGCAATGTCAAAGAAGACAAAGTCTTCAAGAAAGAAGAAGACGTCATGTGGAAATGTCAGATCTGCGGCTATACCATGGTCGGCAAGAACGCTCCGGGTCTGTGCCCGCTGTGCGGCTATGCTAAATCCTTCTTTGAAGTTGAAAAAGCAAACTATTAATTTCTCTGATGAAAAGGATCCCGCTGTGGATCCTTTTTTCATGGTGAAAGACAGGGACAGGACACATATTTTTCGAGGCTGATTCATACACTGAAAACAGAATCGGAGGATAGACCACAATGAAAATCAGAATCCTGCAATGTGACCCGTTTGATCCGCAGGCCGAGGATCAGGTTCACCGCATCCGTCATCAGACGGGTGAGCTTATCATTGAATACATCCAAATTATAGACGCTGCCCTTTCTAAAGAAACCTGGGATCAGACGATTCTCTGCTCCTCTGCGGCGATCAGTCCGCAGCTTGCCGCCTCGTTTAAAGAACCTGTCCTGATCCTTTCCCCGCAGACGATTTCCGGCTATCCCTGCTGGAAAATTCAAAAGGGACTGATGGATCCCTGGAATGGGGAATGGCTCGTGAAGATGATCAGTCAGCTGGTTCTGCACAAGCAGCGGCTGGATCAGAATCAGGGACTGGAATTTGTTAAAGTTAAGAAGGAAAGAAAGCTCAGTGCTGAACTGGAACATCTGCTGAAGGGGACAAAACCGAAGGATTACCCGGATGCGCTGTGGCTGTTTGTTCAGGATCGTCAGAATGATACGTTGGAATTGGATACCCAGGAACTTCCGTTTCCGGTAGAGTGCTATTGGATGAAGCAAAAGGCGGAAGTGAATGTCGCCTGTTTCCTCTATGCGGCAGCTTAGGAAATAGGCGTGGAAAAAGAAGGATCAGGGAGCCTTAAAAACACTCTGCCTGAGCAAAGAAAAAGCACTCCTGTGAGTGCTTTTGTCGCTTTGTCAGTGATATTAAAGCTTGCAGACATTCGCAGCCTGTTCGCCGCGGTCGCTCTGTACGACTTCAAAGCTGACGGCATCACCGTCATCCAGCGTTTTAAAACCGTCGATCTGAATCGCGGAATAATGAACGAAAACATCTTTCCCTTCATCGGTGGTAATGAATCCGTAGCCTTTTTCTGCATTAAACCATTTTACTTTTCCTGTGACCATGAACTGTCCTCCTATGCCACTATAATAAAAAACCCATGCGGATGGACATTAACTATCCTTCCCCATGTGAAATTATAGTTATAGCCTCAAAATCTATCTACAATATAGCACGATTCGTTATCGGAATCAATCCGGATTTCATGGCAGATTGCGCGAAAAAGGTCTATAATTGTTCGTAATCATAATTAAATCAGGATAAGTCAGGTTCTGAAAGAAAAAGTGAGAAAGCAGCGTAAATGATCCTGAAACGGAATCGTTTCTTCTGAAAAACAGGATCAGTCCGGCTTAATCTGTTCCTTTCATGCTTGATATGAGCATTACAATAGAAATCAAGGATGGTTTTGATTATGATGAATCTGCTGAAAAAAGTTTCCTGTTAATTTCTAAGGGAATGGGAAAAATGAATAAAGGAGTGATGAAGATGACAGTCAACGAACGGTTAACGCAGGATTTAATCTGGACAGGGGTTCAGGATGCCCAGCTGAAGGTTTTTGATATCATTATGGAAACTGAATTTGGAACGACTTATAATTCTTATCTTTTGAAGGGAACGGAAAAAACCGCCTTGATCGAAACGGTAAAACTACCCTTCTTCGATGAATTTCAACAGAAGATTGAGAAGGTAGTTCCGCTTTGCGACGTCGATTATTTAATCGTGAATCATACAGAACCGGATCATGCCGGATCGATTGAAAAATGTTTGGCGATCAATCCGAATCTAACCGTGATCGGCAGTCCGGCGGCACTGCAGTTTTTAAAAGAGATCGTCAACCGTGACTTTAAAGCGCTGGCAGTGAAAGAGGGGCAGACTTTGGATTTGGGCGGAAAAACACTGCAATTTATGATCGTCCCGAATCTGCATTGGCCGGATACCATGTATACCTGGGTTCAGGAAGATGGAATTCTCTTTACCTGTGATTCCTTCGGAGCGCATTATGCGTTTGAGGGGCTGCGGCTCAGTGAAGTTCAGGATCACAATGGCTATGAGCGGGCATTAAAGTATTATTATGATCATATTTTAAAGCCGTTTCGGCCGTTTATGCAGAAGGCGCTGGAAAAAGTTGAACCTCTGAAACTGAATATGATTTGTCCGGGTCATGGGCCGATCTTGGACTGCAGGCTGCCGGAAATGTTTGCGCAGTATCGGAAATGGAATGCGGAGCCGCAGCTGGAAAACAAACTGATTTTGGCTTATGTCAGCGCCTATGGATATACCGAACAGCTGGCGCAGGCGGCAGCCCGTGGAATCGAAAGTGTTGGCTGGCAGGCTGAGCTGGTTGAACTGACGCAGACACCCGTTGCCGAAGTTGTGGAAAAGATTGAAAACGCGCGGGGATTTTTGCTGGGATCGCCGACGATTCTGGCGGAAGCTCTGCCGCCGGTATGGGCTGTTCTGTCATTGATGAATCCGGTGATTCACGGCGGCAAGTATGCCGCGGTTTTCGGCAGCTATGGCTGGAGCGGCGAAGCCTTTGCGCACCTGGAAGAACGCCTGAAACAGCTGCGAATCCAGGTTATGCCGGCATTCAAAGTCCGGTTTAAGCCATTGCCAAAACAGCTGGAAGAAGCAGAAGCTGCCGGCCGGCAATGGGTGGAGATTATTCAGAATCAATAAGCTCAGCGCTCAGCGGTCTGCATTATAAGCGCGGCTGAGCGGCGTTTTCAGGAGCTTTTTATGCAGCGAGCGGCTGCCTGAAAACAGTTATTCCTTTACCGAGGATCAGTACGTATAAAACCTCCGCCAGCTGCGACGGAGGTTTTATTTTGATCGGTCAGTTTCCTTTTTGAGCCATTTTTCAGGGTTCACCGCGTATTTGGCAATGAACGTCTCCCGGAAGATTTCCATGGCCTGCTCGTTGGGGTTAAAGTCCAGCATGTGATACAGCTCGTTTTCATGATTGAAGCCCTGAATCCCATAGTAATACAGATAGATAAAGCTTGTCATTTCATTGAGATTGGCATCCGGACGGATGATATTCTGTGCCTGAGCTGTTGTTAAAGCCGTTTTGCGCAGGGAGAACAAGTGCCTGCTGTATTTCGCGATTTCTTCCAGCGTCGGTCCTTCGCCGGTGTTATGATGTTATGATCAGTATCCCGGTTAATCTTCCGATAGGAGGTGCAGTAGGCCAGATCCCGGCAGATTTTGCTGAAAACATCCAGGTCTTCCGCATAAATCCGCTGCAGATCCTGTGAGGAAATTTCCATCTGATATCGGATGGCGGCCAGATAAAGATCATTTTTATTCTTAAAATAATAATAAAGCGGACCCCGGGATAAGCCTAGGGCTTTTCCAATGTCTTCAAGATTGGTACCTTCATAACCATACAAGGTGAAATAGGTAACGGCAACGTCTAAAATTCTCTGTTTGGTTTTACTGTTTGAATAGGTCATCATCATCTTCCGTTCTGTAAAAGAAATGCCGCGCCTTAAAAAACGAAGGAAAAACCATCCCCATACCACGATTACTTCTAATTATATCAATAAAGGATTTTAGAGTATACCTCTTTCGATCAATTCCTGATGGTCCAATCAAAGTCAAAAAGCCAAAGCGTCTGAAAAGGCGGAGCACCGTTTCCCCGCGGAATCAATCAGGGAGAAGCGTAAAAGCTCAAAACAATCTTTTGAGTTGTCAATGCCGCTTATTTTCTTATTCTGCTCAGACGGGAAACAAAAAGGAAGCCCTAATTCCGGCGCTTCCTTTCTGCTTGGATATATCCTGTTTTGAATTGAATGATTTCCGCTGGTTATTGTCCCAGCGCGTTCTTGACGGCTTCCCGGATGCCATTGCTGGAATTGGTAGCGCCGGAAACGGCATCAAGATCCAGATTCTGCGTTCTGATCAGCTCTGGAATGAACTGTTCTGCAGCTCCGGCATAAATATTCGCTGTTTCAGCCTGTTCTAAAACATTGATCTCAGTGATGCTTCCGTCTTTAACGATGACTTCAACCTTAATCGGTCCGTTATTGCCCTGACCTTCACCGGTATAAGTGCCGTCTGTGAAGTTGCCTTTGGCAGCTTCTGAACCTTCCGGCTGTGCCGGAGTGCGGTCAAATGGAACATGCTCGGTCAAGCCTTGGCGGTCCTGAATGTATTCGATCGCATTGCGGGCAGAGAGCCGGCCGAAGACGACGGCTTCACCTAGACCAACAGAATAATAAGCACCCTGAACATTACCGATGACTTCCCCGGCAGCGTACAGACCCTTGATCGGCTTGCCTTCCTGGTTGAGGACGCGTCCGGTTGTGTCGGCTCTGACACCGCCCAGCGTGTCCATAACGCCCGGCGTTAAGTTCACGGCATAGTAAGGGCCCGCTTTGTAGGTATCGGCCAGCTTGACAACTTCTTCATTGCCGATGCCGTCCGTCTTTAAGCTGCTCATCGTGGCCAGGAATGCTTCCTGATCCACACCCATCTTTTCAGCCAGTTCTTCCAGCGTATCCGCTTGGATCACCGTACCGCTGTTGTCGATGCCAGTCATCCGGTATTCATCGAAGAAATCCTTCTCTTCAATCGCCATAAATGTCTGGTAAATCGTTTCATTGTAAACGCCGAAGCATTCCGCATCCGTTTGTTTCAGGATATCTTCGGTAATCCGGCGATCTGAACTGGCTTCGCTGTATTCATTGGTGAAGCGCTTGCCTTCCTTGTTGACGAAGACGACGCCGTTGTTTTTGATCGGCAGCTGCATCTGAATAGAGAACGGCGCAACTGCACAGGACAGCTGAATCAGATCCATGTTGACCAGATCCGCTCCCAGTTTTTCCGCCATAACGATACCATCGCCCATATTGCCCTGACTTGGAGCTAAATGAATGTTGGCCAGTCCAGGATTGTCATAGTTGGCGATCATTTCCGGATTGCTTTCATAACCGCCGGTCGCCAGAATGACAGCTTGGGCATCAATCGTATATTCACCGTGGGCGTCTTTGACCTGTACGCCGTTAACCCGTCCGTTTTCATCTGTTGTCAGATCGACAGCCGGACTGTTGTAGCGGATTTCAATACCGTTTTTCTCGGCTTGTTCTTTTAAAACACGGACTAATTCCACACCGGGAATGGTGCCGTCCGTCGGACAATGCAGATCAGCGTAGCGGATCTTTCCCCATTCCGATCCGAAGCCGTCCAGCCATTCGATAACTTTCGGCGTTTCAATGGCGATGACGCCTGCCATATCCACATCCGCAAAGCCGGCGCCGTTCTTGATGATTTTATCCACCAACATGACCGGTGTTTCTTCTTTTCCCTGTTCGTCCATAAAGCGGGAGTTCGTACAGTTAAAGCCGCCGAAAGCCATCGTGGTGCTTCCGCCCGCAAAGGACATCTTCTCTAAAACCAGAATGTTGTCCGCGCCTTGTTCGCGCGCCTCGACCGCAGCTGCCAGGCCGGCTCCGCCTGCGCCGACGATGACGATATCAAATTGTTCGTTGCCGGATTCGGGTTGAGGGTCCGGGGTTTTTTCAGCCGGCGTATTCGCACAGCCGCCTAAGCCCAGAGCCAGACAGGCGCCCAGGGTCAGGGCAAGTAATTTCTTCATTTCTCTTTCCTCCTTGAATAAGGAAATTATAAAAAAATCACAAGTTGAGGTCGAGTTAAAAACCGGACATTCTGTTCAAGTTCAGGACATTGGCCGCGGCGGCTGAGCGGCAGCCTCCGTTCCGGCAATCCGTCCGAAGACGATACAGTCAGGAAACGAGTTACCGCCTAAGCGATTGGCGCCGTGGATCCCGCCGGTCACCTCGCCGGCCGCATAAAGCCGGGGAATCGGCTGTGTCTTTTGATCGAGAACTTGGGCGTGTTCATTGATTTCGACGCCGCCCAGCGTGTGATGCACCGTGACGGTCTTGGCGGTGGCGTAAAATGGCGGGTGATCAATTTTATTGATTAACGTCCTGCGCTGAAAGCGGGGATCCCGCTGCTGTTCAACACTGCGGTTGTAGTCATTCACGGCTGCTTCCAATACGCTGAAATCCAGTTCCAACTGACGGGCCAGGTCTTCCAAGGTATCGGCTTTGACCACTTGTCCCATCAGCACCAGGCCTTCCAGGAAGTCACGATCTTCCTGCAAAGAGGAAAAATCATCGTCGGTGACGGAATAGACAAACCCGTGATCCTGCGCCCGGATCGCCTGGGCCAGTTCATCCCGGCCGGCATCCTCACGGATAAACCGATCGCCTTCGGTGTTGACTAGAATCCCGTGATTGATCGCGTTGGGAATGGAGTTGTGCAGTCCGCCGTCGTAAATATCCGCCATCGGATACAGCTCGATATATTCCATGTCGATCAGCGAAGCCCCGATGGCCTGCGCCATCACAAGACCATCGCCCACCGTTCCCGGCGTATTGCTGCAAAGCAGATCCCCGGTTAGGCTCTGATCATACTGCATCCGCATTTCCACATTGTAGCCGAAACCGCCGGTCGCTAAGATCACGCCCTGCCGCACTTGGAACTGGATCGGCTGACGTTGCTGGACAGCCTGGACTCCGATCACGGCAGAACCCTCCTGAATCAGAGCTTCCGCCCGTGTATTCAGATAAAAGTCAACCTGTTCCCGAACACAGGCATCGCTCAAAACCTGAATGAAATCTGTACCGTTATGAGCCTTGGAATAATGACCGCGGGCATGCTCGCCGCCCAAACAGTTGTCGATCACCGTGTCAATTTCTAACCCCAGCTCCTGCAAAAACGCCAGACCCTCATCGGCTTGGGAAGTCAGGATCCGCACCAGCTCCGGTTTTGCTTTCTGATGGCCGCCGTTGAAGGTTTCTTCAAAGAAAAGCTGTTCGCTGTCCATGATCTGCAAAGGATGCTGGAGCTGATCATCCACACAGTTATACATGGCGGTAGCCCGGATTGTATTGCCGCCCAGACTGTCGGCTTTTTCCAGCACCGCAACGGAAGCCCCCTGGCGTGCGGCGCTGACGGCCGCGGCTAAGCCAGCTCCGCCTCCGCCGATGACCACCACATCATAGATTTCTGAAGCTTCCTCTTGAACTGTCGGCGTTTGGGGGCGCGCGGCATAGAGTTGTTCCTCGGTAAAGCCCTGACGTTTCAACAAGCGCTCAATTCCTTTGCGCAGTGCTTCACAGGACTGGGTTGCTCCATTGACCGCATCAATCTGCAGCGTTTGATTTTCTAAAATCTGAGCGATGAAGTCGGCCAGGGCGGGATCTGCGATTTCCGGCGTATCCGCATGGCTCAGTACCTGAATCGCGGTAATGCGCTGATCTTCACTCAGCACTTCAATGTCCATCGGGCCTAAATAACCGTCAATTTGACAGCGGGTGGAGGAAGACGCGCAGCCGCAGCACAAAATCAGACAGAGCGAGGGGATGATTTTCTTCAAGTTCATGCGGGTTCCTCCTGTAAATCCGGCAGCCGCTGATGCAGCCGCTCTAAAAATAAGGCGTAAGCCTGTTCGCCATTCATTTCCGGCATGCCGATCATCGCACGGACAGTTTGCAGATAAACTTCTTTCAGCAGCGCTTCGTTCTCTCCCGCCGGACGGGTCTGAACTTCCGGGAAAATCTGATCCAAATACATCTTGCCGATATTCTGACCGCCGAAATCCTCCATGATCAGATCTGAATATCCCTCTTCATTGTAAGCCGGACTGTAGCTGATCAAAGTTCCGGTGCCATGATTTTTGGCATAAGCCGCACCGGAAGGCGAAAGCAGCACTGTCTGCATGAATTCCCAGGCTGTCGCGGCATGGGTGCTGGTTTTGGGAATCGCCCAGACGGTACCGCCCCAGGCAAAGCTGCCGCTGGGCGCGCGGGTAAAGCCCCAGGCTTGTCCGGTATGAAAAATACCCATGGACATCAGCCAGAGTGAGCACGGATAGAAAAACACCTGATCGGTTTCCAGCGAGTTCATCCACTGCGGCGAATACTGCTGCAGGGAGAAGACCAGGCCAGCCTCCTGCAGGGCGTCGAGAATCTGGAAGGCATTGAGGAAACGGTAGGGCTGAAGCAGCGTGTTGTTTTGAATATACGGCGTGCGTGATTGTCCAAACAACATCACGGCGGCATCTTCCAGCGAGGCAAACATGGCCCGATCTGGGAATTGTTCCTTGAACTTCATGCCCTTGCTGATAACATCGGCCCAGCTGCTGAAAACAATCCCCACCTGAACTGGATCCTCGGTTGCCAGAAACGCCTGGGCCACCGTACGGTTGTATGCGACGCCGCTGGCGGACAAGGTGGCCGGCATAGCCCACAGATGACCGAGTTCATTTTCAAACTGAGCCAGACGAAATTCCAGAACTTCCTGCCGCGGCAGGAAATACGGAGAGGCTTCCAGATCGAGAAACAATTCAGCACCGTTGATGCCGTCAAGCGTTTCACTTTCGAGAATGCAGATGTCCGGCAAGGGCTGATTGAGTGCCAGCGCCAGTTTAAAGCGCTGCAGATATTCACTTTTTTCAACGACGGTGTAATTAAGCGCGATATCCGGATGAGATTTCTGATACTCCGCAAACGCATCCGGCAGAAAATCATCCCAGCCCCAGACCGTAATCACTTCTTTCTGCGAGGGTTCCGGCGTCATGCGCGGCGCGGAAAAAGCTCCGTAGAGAAAAAGCGCCAGCGTCAGGGTCAGCAGAAGAAAAACAATGCGATAGGCCTTCATTGCGGGAGCCCTCCTTTCTCAATGATCGGCAGATCAAAGATGAACGCAGTACCTTGCCCCAGCTCACTTTCAACGTGCAGCGTCACAGGATCGCCGTAAAGGAATTCCAGCCGTTCGCAGACATTGACCAGCGCAATCGCATGAACACTGTTTTTCTCAGCTTCCCGATGAGCATTCAGGGCGGCAGAGCCTTGTTCAATGCGGCTGGCCAATTCGGCGCTCAGTCCCACGCCGTCATCACGAACCTCGACATGCAGCTGATCGTTTTGGCGCTGAATGGATAGCGTCAGCTGTCCAGGCCCCTCTTTGGGGATGATGCCGTGGAAAATCGCATTTTCAACTAACGGCTGAAGAATGTTTTTGGCGATCAACAGCTCGTTCAGCGCTGGGTCGATGTCGTAAACGACACTGAATTTCTGCTTGTAGCGATAATTCTGGATGGTGACATATGCCTCAATGACCGCTCGTTCCCGTTCGATGGTGTCCATTAACAGATCCTCATGCACCGCCATGCCGTCCTGAAGGATCAGAATTAAGGCACGCACCATGTCGACAACCTCCTGATTCCCGCCTCGGCGAGCCATCACGATGACAGAGTTTAACGTATTGTAGATAAAATGCGGATGAATTTTGGAGATCATCATGTCAAATTTCATCTTCCTGCGGATTTTTTCATCCTCAACAGCCTGATCTAAAAGCTCATGTATGCGGACAACCATCGAATTAAAAGTATCACCCAGCATTTCCAGCTCATCATGGCTGTGCAGGGTAATCTGGGTGTTCAGATCACCAGCGGCAAATTGATTCAAGCCGGCCGTCAATGTGGATAACGGTGCGGTAAACCGACGGACAATGCGGGAGAGAATCATCACGAATAAAAGGAAGATAAGCAGCGAGAACAAGCTGAAAAACACGATCAGAAAGGACGCCTGTCCGCGCAGTGTGGCCTTGGATCGATAAGAGAATAAGGTATAAGGCGTACCCGCAACCGGGCTGCTCAGCAGAAATCCGCCGGGAACAGACTGCAGCGGGGAAGGGGGCTGATCGCCGGCCAGTCTGTTCAGCTGCTGTTCATTCAGCCCGGAGGGGGAAGCGATCAGAACCGTCTGATCCTGCATCAGCGTGATTTCCTGCTGGGGCAGATTCCAGGTCTGGATCAGGAATTCCAACTGCCGCAGATCAAGCAGAATCCACAGCTCCCCGATTTTCTGCTGGGGATGAACTAAATCAGCAATCGGCGTGTGATAAGCCGCCAGACGCAGCTGTTCCACGCCGGATTTCAGCAGGAAGGCTTCGGTAAATCCGGCTGGCTCCCTTGTTTTCTGAGATTGGGCAAGCGGATCAAAGGTATGATCAAGCGGATACAGGTTCCAGAGCACCTGATCTTCGTGGCGTATCAGAGCGCTGTGGATCAGATCCTGTACCGACAGCGTCCGGGTTAATAAATCCGCCGCTGCTTCCTTTTGGAAATAGTCCGGATCCGCGGTGTGACAGAACTGCTGCAGCTGCGGATCGGCCAACAGACTGCGGGAAAGAACCGTCAGTTCACGGATGAAGCCTTCCAGCTGCTGGGCATTCTGGCGGAGCACCTGCGCATCTTTTTTCAGATTTTCCTGGGTCAGGATGTGAGCAAAGTATTGATAAGTGACAAAGCTGGTGACGGTGGTCATCACCAGAACCAACGCGCCCAGCGCGGCAGCCAGCTTTACCGAAAGTCGGAGCGGAAGCAGCGATACAAGCCAGTCCTTGATGTCTTTACGCTTCATACATACGGCTCCTTTAATACATCGCTGGGATAAACATGATATTTTTTATAAAATACGATCGCAAAGTATTGACTGGAGTGGAATCCGCATTGCCGGGCCGCTTCATAAATCTTGAGGTTCTTTTGTTTCAAGAGCCGCATTGCTTTCTGCAGCCGCAGATCCAACAACATCTGCGCCAAGGTCATGCCGGTTTCCTTCTTTAACAGCTTGCTTAAATATTCGCGATTCATCTGCAGGGTCTGCGAAAGATCGTCAAGAACGTTTTCATCGGCACAGTGATCCTGCAGGTAGCGGATCATAAAGTCGGTTTTGCGGCTGGTCTGCGGCTGGGGCTGAAGCGGCAGCCAACGGCGGACAAAGTCGCATAAAGCCGGATAGGTACAGATTGTTTTCCATGCTGAAAAATCCTCAGACAATTCACTGATCCTTGTTCGCTTCTGAAGCTTTTGAAGCAGGAGCTTCACAGCCAGAAGAATCTGCGGCAAAGCCGGCCGAGCCTGATCGAGAGCGTTTAAAAACGCTGTTGACGTTTGGCACAGGCTAGCCTGAGTATCGATCTGAGCTAATTGAATTTCCCAATCCGAAGCCTCATACGGCATGGCATCCGGACATTCATGAAGCAGGGTGATGCGCTGTTCAGGAAAATAAAACAGCTGATTCTGGCGCTCATTCATCTCACGATACAATCGGCGCAGTTCAGATAGATCCTGCGCAACCGGACTGACCAACAGCCCCATCGGAGCCAGAATGTTTTCCAGGCTCTTTCGTAATGCAGTACAAAATTCATACGGAACACTGGCAAGCTGAGGATCGGCTTCCACAGCAATCCAGCATTCATTGACGGATTGGAGAAAAACAAGAAAAACAGCGGTTTTGCGCAAGGGCTGCAGGGCTTGCTGAAGCTGCGCAAAAAAGTGGTCGGTCTCTTCTGTTGCTTTGAAAGAGATCAATTCATGGAACGAAGGCAGATGCCGCAGACAAACCAAACCGATTCCGGAATGCGGGCTGCTGAATCCAACGTCGGAAAAATCAATGTGATCTCCGGTAAAAAGCAGCTGTCGAAACCGTGACTGTTCATCAAGATAACGGGAAGCTCGCTGGCGTTCTCCCTGCTCCCGCATGCCGCGCAGATTTTCGAGCAGTCCCGCTGCGGTTAGTTCGTGTTTGAGGATATAATTATACACACCCAGCGACACAGCTTCGCGGGCGTAATCAAAACGGGAAAACGCTGTCAGAAGCAGTGTTTGGACTTGCGGATCCTGCCGCCGCAGCTGCCGGATGAAAGCTAGCCCGTTTAACCGCGGCATTTCAATATCCACCAGCACCAGATCTGCCGGTGTCTGAGCCAGCCGTTTTAGCGCCTGTTCCCCATTGCCCGCCGTGCCTGTCAGAATGAAGCCCTCTGCTTCCCAATCGATCAGATCCCGCAGATCATCCAGTACAAGAAGATCATCATCAACCAGAAAAACACGGCATAAAGAAGATTCAGTCTGTGTCATAACGCCCCTCATTTCCTCTGTCTTTCCAGTGTATCATAGTTCTTCGTTTCAGGCAAAATGGGCGGTTTTTCATTCAGTCGAAGACAAAGTTTCGGTGCTCTTCTGAAAGATCAGTTTTCAAGATTTGTAAAAACTGCCATACGAAAGGAGAAAGGGAAGCTTGCGTTTTTGGCTGGAACATGGTAGACTGAACAAGCTTAAGGTTAGATACGACTAACAAATGGAAAGATAGAATCGAAGGGCCATCGACTCTTTTATTTTCACGCTTAAGTTAGTTTAAACTAACAAATATTTAGGAAAGGAGAATGCTATGCTTCTGCGAGTTAAAAGTACGCTGATCTTAACGGTGCTGCTGATGGTATGCGCAGCCGCTTCCTTATTTATCGGCGTTGTGGATTTCAGCGTGATGGACATATTCAGCGGGAATTGGGAAGCGTTTGAAATTCTGATGATTTCGCGTCTGCCGCGGCTGTTGGCGATTCTTTGTACGGGCATGGGCATGAGCGTTGCCGGATTGATTATGCAGCAGCTGTGCATGAACAAGTTTGTATCGCCGACGACCGGCGCGACAATTTCCTCGGCCCAGCTGGGAATCTTGTGCGCGTTGTTGTTTATGCCGGGATCAACCCTTTGGGTACGCGCCGGCTTTGCCTTCACGGCGGCGATCGCCGGAACGTGGATCTTCGTGGCACTGATTCAGCGGATTCAATTTAAGGACGTTGTGATGGTACCGCTTGTCGGGATCATGTTCGGCAATGTGATCGGCGGCATTACGAATTATCTGGCCTATAAATATGAAATGACACAGGCGTTGTCCTCGTGGCTGGTCGGTCATTTCTCACTGGTGATGAAAGGCCGCTATGAACTGGTCATGCTGGTGGTGCCGCTGATCGCTGCCGCTTTTATCTTTGCCAATCATTTCAATATCGTGGGCATGGGCAAGGACTTTTCAAAGAATCTTGGCGTTTCTTACAATGCCGTTTTGTTTCTGGGACTAACGATCGCGGCCATGATTACCGCCAGTGTCGTCGTTATCGCCGGCAGTATTTCCTACATCGGTTTGATCGTTCCCAATTTGGTCACGATGTTTAAGGGCGATAAACTTCGCGGGACGCTGACGGATACAGCACTGTTCGGCGCGCTGTTCGTCCTGATTTCTGACATGATCGGCCGGGTTGTAATCGCTCCGTATGAACTGCCGATTGAGCTGATTGTGGGCGTTCTGGGCAGTCTGATCTTTCTTATCCTGTTATGGATGCGGCTTAACGGCAAGGGACGATTCATCAAAAAAGCGGAAGGAGGGTGCAAGGGATGAAACAGCGCAGTTTACAGATCAAAGCCCTGATTTTAATCGGCCTGGCTGTGCTGGCGGTGATCGGCTATCTGACGATCCACGTCAATCCGAAATATGCTGCCTATGCGATGGAGCTGCGCGTGCCGAAACTGTTGGTGATGCTTGTAACCGCCTTCTGCATCGGCGGTGCTTCGATTGTCTTTCAGACTTTGATTCAGAACAAGATTGTCACGCCCTGCCTGTTGGGAATGAATTCCCTGTATGCGCTGATTCACACGGCGGTGGTGTTCTTTCTCGGCTCCGGCAGTCTGATCGCCCGGCATCCGCAGCTGTCGTTTGTCGTCGATCTGGTGATCATGGGCGGCGCGGCGATTCTGATCTATGGGACACTGTTTAAGAAAATGAAGCATCAGATTTTATATGTGCTGCTGGCAGGCACGGTCATGTCGACCTTTTTCTCCAGCATGCAGACAACGCTGACCCGGATCATGGATCCCAATGAATACGACGCCTTATTAGGCTCGTTAGTTGCCAGCTTTTCCAACGTCAATTCCAGTCTGCTTTTGATTTCCACAGTGCTGATCACAGGCATCCTTGTCGTTCTGCGGCGGGAACTGAAGCTGCTCGATGTGCTGGCGCTGGGGAAAAATCAAGCCATTAATCTGGGCGTTGATGTGGACAAAACCAACCGCCGGCTGCTTTTGGGCGTGACGATTCTGATCGCAATTGCGACGGCATTGGTCGGACCGATTTCATTTCTGGGACTGATCATCGCCAATCTGTCGCGGCAGCTGTTTCAGACCTACCGCCACAGCTGGCTGATTTTCGGTTCGGCGCTGCTGGGCATGATTGTCCTGGTCGGCGGTCAGCTGGCCGTGGAACACCTGTTTGCTTACAGCATACCGATCAGCGTATTGATTACGATTGGCGGCGGTTTCTATTTTTTGGTTTTGTTATTAGGCAAAGGGAGGCAGCAGGTATGGTAATTCAGCATCTGACAAAACAATATGGCAGAAAACGAGTTGTTGATGAGGTGAGCTTTGAGATTCCGCAGGGTCAGGTATTGTCGCTGATCGGCCCTAACGGGGCAGGAAAATCGACCGTTATGGGCATGATTTCAAGACTGGTCGCCAAAGATGCCGGTTTAATTCACTTTGAAGGTCAGGATCTGACAAAATGGAACAGCCGTGAATTATCGAAGCGGCTGGCGATTCTCACCCAGTCCAACAATATCCAAATGAAACTGACGGTTCGGGAGCTGGTCAGCTTCAGCCGGTTTCCGTACTGTCAGGGCCGGCTGCAGCCAGAAGATCAGGAAAAAGTCGACCAAGCGCTGGCTTATATGGAGCTGGATGCGATTGCCGATCAGTTTATCGACGAATTGTCCGGCGGGCAGCGGCAGCGGGCGATGATCGCGATGGTGATCGCTCAGGATACCGATTATATCTTGTTGGATGAGCCCACCAACAACCTTGACATCTACCATGCCACCAAGATGATGAAAATTGTCCGACGGCTGTGCGATGAATTAGGGAAAACGGTAATCCTCGTCCTGCATGAGATCAATTACGCCGCGTTTTACTCGGATTATATCTGCGCATTTGTCGAGGGCAGGGTAGCCCATTTCGGAACGGTGCAGGAAGTGATCACCAAGGAAAATTTATCAGAAATCTACGGCGTTGATTTTGAAATTCAACAGGTCGAGGGCCGGCCGTTATCCATTTACTATTAATCGTTAAGAAGCGGACTTGTCAAAAAAACGGGGGATTATGCTTAAAAGTGGAATTGCGATGAAACGCATCCAGCGGCAGGCGCATCCCTGCGATTCGAAATTAAAAACAAAAGGAGCAGAAGAAATGAAAAAAATAACAATATTCCTGTTGGCAGCCCTGCTGACACTTACCGGCTGTGCATCAAAACCAGAAAAGGACGGCCAGCCTGAACAGAAGCCGAATGAAACGATGACGTTGACAACCCTGAACGGAAGTCAGGAAATGATCTCCGTGGAAGTGCCGGTCGATCCGCAGCGGATTGCCGTGTTGGATATGGCGGTTTTGGATATGCTGGATAACTGGGGCTTGGGCGATCGCGTTGTCGGGATGCCGAAGTCATCCACGGTGGATTATTTAAAAGCTTATAATGAAAATGAAGCCATTGCCAATCTGGGAACCTTAAAGGAAGTGAATATGGAAGCGCTGATGGCCAGCGAGCCGGATGTGATTTTTATCAGCGGCCGGCTAAGTGCGCAATATGAAGCTTTGTCTAAGATAGCTCCGGTCATATATTTGAGTACGGATGCCCAGCTGGGCGTGGTTGAAAGTGTAAAACAGAATGCCATGAAAGTCGCATCCTTGTTTGATATGGAGGAAAAAGCGGCTGAACAGCTGCAGCATTTTGACAGCCGGGTCGAAGCTCTGCGCCAGGCAGCCCAAGGCAAAACCGCGGTGATCGGCATGGTCACCAGCAGCAACTTTAATACTCTGGGCAATGGCAGCCGCTGTTCGCTGATCGGCAATGAAATTGGTTTTATCAATTTGGCGGACGACGTGGATTCAACGCACGGCAATGAATCTTCCATGGAGCTGCTGGTCAAGCTGAATCCGGAATACATTTTCGTGCTGGATCGGGATTCTGCGATTAACACCGAAGGGGCAAAGCTGGCTCAGGAAGTTATGAATAACGAGCTGACCGCCAAGACGCTGGCAGCGCAGCAGGGACATATAGTCTATTTGACACCGACGGTCTGGTATTTGGCAGAAGGCGGGATTACCGCGCTGGATGTGATGCTTCAGGATTTGGAAGCAGTCTTACTGAGCGAGTAAAGGAAAAGGATGGGTTTCCACTGTTTTATGGAAATCCATCCTTTTCTCTTATACGGAGAGATTATTGCAAAGTGACATAACCGTAGAACGGCGTTGTTCCCTTCTTTGTCGCGTTCTGGATTTTTTCACTTTTCAGAATCGGCGTGTTGTAGCTGAACAGCGGAATGACGTAAGCCTGTTCTTCAACAAGATATTCTTCCACCGCATGCAGAGCTTCCATATATTCGGTGTGATCGATCAGTGCCGCGGCCTCAGCAACCATTTTGTCATAAGCCGGATCCTCCACAGCCGCCACCACCTGCTGGCCGGTTGTCCACAAGGTCAGAAACTGCGACGGATCATCACTGGCTGTGTAGCCGTAACGGGAAAGTTCAAAATCACCATTATCAATCTGATTATAGAAGACGCCCGATTCTACGACTTCCAATTCACAGTCGATCCCGATATTTTTCCACATCGCTTCCAGAATCTGAGCAACATCGGAATGGATAAAGGAAGAAGAATACTTATATTTGATTTTCAGCGGGTGAGTTTCATCATAGCCGACTTCCTTTAACAAAGCTTTCGCTTGTTCTGGATCATAGGCCTGCATCGTTCCTTTCGCATCGGCTTCCTTCCGGAAATCCTGATCAATCCCATTCAGGCCGGCCGGAACATAGCCGCCCAGTGCCTGGTAGTATTGTTCCGGCCCCAAGGTTGAAGCCAGAGCCTGCTTGTCAATCGAGATCGCCAGCGCTTTACGGACTTTGGCTTCTTTCAGTGCTTCCGGGGCAGTCGCTCCGGAATTGAGAGCAATGAAATAAGAAGTAGGTGAAGGGATATTCCAGACTTCGTTCTGATTTGGATAATTGACGCCGACATCGACAGGAACATTCAGCGCCACATCAATTTCACCGTTTTTATAAGCTAATGACTGAGCATCGCTGTCAGGCATGACGAGGAAGGTGATTTGATCCAGCGTGATTTCGTCAGCTTTGTAATAGCTGTCATTTTTGACGATCACCGCTTTTTCATTCTCGTTGCATTCGGCCAGCTGATAGGCTCCGATACTTGGATAACCTGGTTTTAATGCCCATGTTGAATCATGCGCGTCCGCAAAGTCAGCTCTGAGCGGCGCCCAAACATTGCCGGTCAACAGATTGATAAAGAAAGCACACGGTTGTTTTAAATTCAGTACCAGCGTGGAATCATCCGGTGTTTCAACACCCTCAATTTCAATCGCGGAGGCATCCAGATTGGTGTTGGAAGCAATCTCTTCCGCGCCTTTGAGATAGGTTGTCAGATTGTAGATCGCCCAGGAATTATCTGCCCCATAAGTCAGATTTCGTAAAATCGCGTATTTGAAATCCTGGGAGGTCAGGGCCTGACCATCGCTCCAGGTCAGACTTTCCTTTAATGTTACGGTGTAGGTCAGTCCATCTTCACTGACGGTGTAATCCTCAGCCAGCTCCGGAATGACGGTGCCATTTTCATCCTTAGTCATCAGGCTGGAAACGGTATGAGCTAAAATGTAATTGTTGACAGTTTCTGTATTGTAGCCGGGATCCAGCGTGGTGATCTGGCTGCCGACGGCAACGGTAATGGCGTTCTGTGCTGTTTGCGGAGTTGGCGAAGAGGCGGAAGGGTTAGAAGAGCAGGCAGTGCTTAGCATTAATAAGCCTGCGCAGAGAAGTAAATTGATTTTTTTCATATTCATTTTCCTTTCTTGAGTTTGAAGCTTCTGGATGAAGCAAGCATCGTCGGTAACGCTTCTCGGGATGATGGGTCGGGCGATTTCGGTTGTCAACTTGAAACTGTACGATCTGGATCATCCTCTCACTCCTTTCCAGAACCCATTAGGGAAAATAAAAATCGTCCCCAGCCTAAGCTAGAGACGATGGATTCGCGGTGCCACTCTAATTGCCGGTCTGTTCCGGCCTCCTCAGATCCTTAACGCGGATAATCGGACTTTCCTACAGATTTCAGAAAGCCATCTCCCAGATGCGTTTTCATCAGAATCAGTACCGCTGCCCTTCCACTCTGTATCAGCTCGCTGGGGTTTTGTTCTGACTACTTTTTCTGTTCCTCGATGTTTTGTTGTTCTTAGTGTATGCGAAGGATGAAAGAATGTCAACAAGTTTTTGAATAAATTTTCATTTTTCAAGAAAAAGTTTTCAGAAGGTAAAACAAAAAACTCCTTGTCTGGCAAACGGACAAAGAGTTCATTGAATTTAGCGGCTGAGAGAAATCTCAATCACCGTATCATAATTTCTTCCCGCAACGATCTTTGCGGTCTTTTTTGTATTGTTATACACAACCGACCACTGCGTAGCGGTTTGTTTTCCAGTATCCTCACTGATCTTATCCTGACTGACAGCTTGGAGCAGATCCATGGACTCCATTTCGGATAAGATGCCATGATTCTGAGTCAGCGTGTTTTCAAGAATTTCATAGCGATCCTGACCTTTGCCGAAACCATAGACATCTTCACTGATCAAAAAATTGGTCAGATATTGTAATCCATCTGGTTCTTTGCGGATGACACGCAATTCATTGTCAATGTATTCAATAACGGCGCTGTTTCCCTGAGCATCAGCCATCTGGAAATGATAAGAAGCATTGGCAGAGGCATGCATATCCATATTTTCAAGCATCGTAATCGCTTCTTCGACGTTGGCAGCTTTGTCTAAAAGCCAGCGCATCGCCGAGGTCGTAGTCAGATCCAGCTTGTCCGTATTTTGCTGGGTGGGTTCATCTTTGATCAGTAAGACGCCGATTGAAAAACCCATTTCGTTCATGCCGTCCATCATCACATACGGAGCAGCCAGGCTCATGATTCCGGATGCAAAATTATCCGGCAGTTTATCCGCGTCATAACCTAAAACGGAAATATTTGCGACAGACAGTGAAGCATAGCCGTTTTTCGGATTGGTTTTGACGATCATGCTCGGAACATAATTTAAGTCATAATTCCGGCCGAACAGCCAGTCCCCGTCCTCTGTTTTTGCTTGAAACGTACTGCAGCCGAAATCCGGAATGTTGAACTTCAAAGGAAGTCCTTTTAAGAGATTTCCGACAACGAAGGAAACTAACTCAGAATCGCTGGAAGCTCCGCCCGATTGAACTAGTTTGTCCAAGCCGTAATCAGCTTGGTATTCAATCGAATACATCCCATAATCATCCACTTTTTTAATCGAAGCGATGGTCTGAATTTCTTTGCCGAACATCAGTCCAAAAGCTGCGATCACGATGATCAGAACAGCCAGCAGGCCGAATAACAGGCGTTTGATTGTTTTTTTCATAACTCCTCCAAATAATTTGATATACAAAACATTAAGCATTCTACCACCGATGCAGGAGGATTACAAGTGTTTTGTAATACAAAGAATATTCCGGAGTGCTAACGCGAATACATTAGCCAATTGAAAGACAGCACATAAAAAGGCCAGCTTGCTGACCTTTCTGAAACAGAGTTTATTTTATTTTCTCAACCTTCACGGTATTCAATTCGCTGTCCCCGGTAAGACTCAGTTCTCCGGTATAGGTAACCTGAACCTGATCCCCATCCTGAATCCCTTCCAGCGTTGTTCCTTCTTCTAAAGGGAAGACATAAGCATCCCGTCCGTCATCCAGGATAAACATCACATTTTTGATATCGCTGATCTTGCCGGTAATTGTTTTCTCTTCCAATTCATGAGTATCCGAACTTTTGATTGGCTCTGAAATTTCCGGTTTGGCGGCAGCTTCCGGAGCCGGGCTTGGTTTCTTTTCCCTTCCGCATCCGACAGCACTGAATAACAGTACGGTTGTTAAAGCGATCATCCATAATTTTTTCATCTAACTTCCTCCTGCACCCATCAGGGGCTTACAGAAGATTAGAGAAAATCAGGGTAGAAAAAATTGATGAATGGGGAAAATGTCATGGAGTTGTAAGAATTTTATTCAGTATATTCAACAGGCTTCCAATTATTATTTTTCATTAGTACTTGTATCTCATCCCAATTATGATTTGCAACAGAAATTGAATTTTTTCCTGTATACCATTTATGATCATCAGGATTATAGATAAGATTAGAATTCCATTTACCATTATCTTCATTAGTCGAAGCGTAGATAATTGCATTCTCTTCAGATATATTATTGTAAGCGTTATGTTTAAAACAAATTTGTATTTTATAATCTCCGGCTTGTAATTTAGCTGCTTCAACAACTCCGTTGTCCAAGGATGGCCAGGATCCTCCATAAACCTCATTTTTTATAAAAGTCCGCAATGAATCGTTATTCATATAAATGCCTAGGTCAGTCATTAATTTTTTGTCTTTGCTAAACACTTCCATCATCGACAACATAGTTTGACGAATTCCTATCGGCGAGTAATCTAAATTATCACTCGTGATGCTTCCATGTTTAGAGCATCTGATTAATGAAACGACTCCTTTGATTTCTAAGGCTGTTAATTTGCCCCCGGAAGAACATTGCGGAGTAGAAATAAAATATTCATCATCTTTGTTAGCCAATAAGTCAGTGATAGAAACGGGTTCCCCTTTGATTTCGTAGGCTTTAACCATTTCCATCACCTTTTGGCGTGTCTGCCGGCACTGAACCTCGGCCGCCGTGGAAGTGAATCCGGTTAACCTTGGAACCAATATTAATAACAAAGCAACTAGGATCGCAATGACGACAATTAACTCAATTAACGTGAATCCACGCTTCTTCTGTTTTCTCATAATTATAACCTCGCCTCTGTAATAACCATTATAGCATGCTTTATCAGCGAAGAGATAGTGAAACAAACGTAAGAAAAAAGCAGGAAAGGCAAAGAATAAGGCTTTACATCGGCAGTTTCTGCTACTATAATTAAGAACGTAAAGGTAGAGAAAAGAAGAGTAGCTTTGAAATTTTAGATTTAGAGAGCCTGGTCAGGTGAAAGCAGGACTGAAAATCAAAGCGAACATGGTCTTGGAACTGATTATCCGAACAGCGTAGGATAAGACGTGACTTCGCGTTAAGAAGCAAGCGCATATCGAAATGATATGAAGTAAGGTGGTACCGCGCGAAATCAGCGTCCTTTCAGGGACGTTTTTTTATTATAAAAAGGAGGAATTTTTGTGAGCGAAAAATATTACATTACAACGGCCATCGCCTACACCTCAGGCAAGCCGCATATCGGCAATACCTATGAAATCGTGCTGGCCGACAGCATTGCCCGCTATAAGAGAATGCTGGGATATGACGTATTCTTTCAGACTGGAACGGATGAACACGGACAGAAGATCGAGGACAAAGCCAAAGCTGCCGGAGTAGAGCCGCAGCAGTTTGTTGATCAGGTGGCCGGCCAGATTAAAGAAATCTGGGATCTGATGAATACATCTTATGATAAATTCATGCGGACAACCGATCCGGAACATGAACGTCAGGTTCAGAAGATCTTTAAGAAGCTCTATGATCAGGGAGATATCTATAAGTCTGAATATGAAGGCTGGTATTGCAAACCATGCGAATCCTTCTTTACCGAAAGTCAGATTGTGGACGGAAAATGTCCGGATTGCGGCGCACCGGTCGAAAAAGCGAAGGAAGAAGCCTATTTCTTCCGGATGAGCAAGTATGCTGACCGGCTGTTAAAGCACATTGAGGAAAACCCGCAGTTCATTCAGCCGGAATCCCGTAAAAATGAGATGATCAACAACTTCATTAAACCGGGGCTGCAGGACCTGTGCGTATCCCGGACTTCATTTACCTGGGGTGTGCCTGTGGATTTTGATCCGAAGCATGTCGTGTATGTCTGGATTGACGCGCTGACCAACTACATCACGGGTTTAGGCTTTGACTGCGACGGCAATCATGGAGAAAAGTTCAAGCGCTATTGGCCGGCCGACGTCCATCTGATCGGCAAGGATATTCTGCGTTTCCATACGATCTACTGGCCGATTATGTTAATGGCGCTGGATCTGCCGCTGCCGAAGCAGGTATTCGGTCATCCATGGCTGCTGGTGGGAGAAGGCAAAATGTCCAAATCCAAGGGCAACGTCATCTATGCGGATGATTTAGTCCGCTACTTCGGCGTGGATGCGGTGCGGTACATTATGCTGCACGAAATGCCGTTTGCTCAGGATGGAACAGTGACTTATGAACTGATGATAGAACGGATTAATTCCGATTTAGCCAATATTCTCGGCAATCTGGTCAACCGCACGCTGTCGATGACCAACAAATACTTTGGGGGTTTGGTGCGTAAGACGCAGGTCAGCGATCCGATTGATGAGGAATTGATTGCCTTGGCGAAAGCGACGCCGGCCAATGTTCAGAAAAAGATGGATGAGCTGCGGGTGGCGGATGCCCTGGATGAAATTTTTGCACTCTTGCGCCGAAGCAACAAATACATTGATGAAACGATGCCGTGGGCGCTGGGTAAGGATGAAACTAAAAAAGAACGCCTGGCTACCGTGCTGTATAATCTGCTGGAATGCATTCGGATTGCGGCAGTTCTGCTTGAAAGCTATCTGCCTGAAACGTCAAAGGCGATTCTGGATCAGCTTCAGACCCAACAGCGCAGCTATGCTTCTGTGCTGACTTTCGGTCAGCTGGAAGACGGCATTCATGTCACCTCGAAACCGCAGATACTGTTCGCGCGGATTGATGAAAAAGAAATGCTGGAAAAAATTGAAGCGGATCAGCCGAAGAAAGCAGCGGCCAAGCCGGCGGAACCAGCGAAGCCGCAGATCACAATTGACGATTTTGCGAAGATTGAAATGAAGGTGGGCCAGGTCTTGTCCTGCGAGAAGCATCCGAAAGCGGATAAGCTGCTGGTTTCTCAGATTGATATCGGTGAGGAAAAACCGCGGCAAATTGTCAGCGGCATTGCGGGCAGCTACAAGCCGGAACAGATGATCGGCAAGAAGGTTGTAGTGATTACCAATCTGGCGCCGGCGAAACTGCGCGGGGTTGAATCACAGGGTATGATTTTAGCCGGTATGGGTGAAGATCAGATCGAAGTGCTTTCCGTGGAAGCTTTACCGGTGGGCAGTATTGTTCGCTGATCAAAACTGATGTTTGATGAACCGTAGGGTAACTTAAGCCAATTAAAAAAACCTTACGGTTTTTATTCAGTTAGATACAAGCTCATGAAAATGCTGAAAGGTACGAAGCAGCCTCACGAAAGAGAAGGAGGAAACAATGAAGAGTAGAATTAAGGAAACAGCCAACGCCATGAATGTCAGCAATGAACTGCTGCGGTATTACGAACGGCTGGGGTTGATCCATCCAGTGCGCAATGAAAGCGGATACCGCGAATATGCCCAGCAGGATGTGGAGATTCTGACCGGAATTCTGCGGTATAAAAACATGGATATTCCGCTGGAACAGATCAAGACGCTGATCTATGAAGGTTCATTGGAAACGCTGGAAGAAACGCTCTCGCAGAAAATTGAGGACTTCGAGTGGAATCTGAAAAAGCAGCAGGCGATCCTGCAAAGTATGATTGACTGCCGTCGGGAACTGAACAACGTGAAAACAAGCCTTCATGAAATCGAACTGACAACCAGTCCGGCGATCGTTCGTTTTTCACTGTTTTCCAAAACCCGCATCATGAGTGAAATTGCCGGGAAGCAAAACCGGCAGTTTACCGATATGCTTCCAATATCCTTCATTTCCCCGGTCGTCCGCAAACAGGATTGGACGAATAAAAAAAGTCAAATTGAATTTGGTTTTGGGATCGCGCTCAACGATTTTCAGGAATTTCAATTAACCTGGTTTGAGAACTATGAGAATCATCCCTCAAATCTGGCCTATTCGTTTCTGATCGAAACCATTGGGGAGGACCGACTGAATCTGGCGCATTTTCATTGGGTTTTGGAATATGTTTGCCAACAGGGTTATGAAGTGAATGGCGATTGTTGGGGTTACACGTTGGGAAACTGTGTGGGCAAGGATCAGGAACATCACCGCTTTCATCGTTTTTATCTTCCGGTCATTAAACGGGGTTGACCTTACAAACGTTGTAGGGGTTATGATAGGAAAGTCACAAGGAGGAAATAAATGTGAAGAAACTAGCGGTTTTGTTCTTGTCTGCGATGCTGCTTCTGGGGGGATGCACAACGCAGGAAAAGAAAACATCAGCGTTCAAAGCTGGAACGTACAGCGCAACGGCAGAGGGTCGAAATGGTGAATTGACGGTCGAAGTTGTTTTATCTGCGGATAAGATTGAATCAGTCACGGTGACCTCGCATCAGGAAACAGAAGGCATTGCGGATCCAGCCATCGAAAAGATTCCCAGTGCGATTGTAGAAGCCCAGGGATTGGGAATTGACGCGGTTTCCGGCTGCACGATAACCAGTGAAGCGATTCTGGCAGCGGCCTCGTCCGCACTGACTTCCGCGGGCGCGGATGTGGAAGCACTCAAAGAAATTCATCTGAGTGCGGCGGCCGGTGAAGACACGGAAGAAACTGTCGATGTGGTCGTTGTCGGCGGCGGCGGAGCCGGGATTGCGGCAGCGAGCAGCGCGGCGGAACAGGGCGCCAGCGTCATTCTCGTTGAAAAAACATCGGCTTTGGGCGGCAATACGCTGGCCAGCGGCTTTGCGATGAATGCCGCGGACCCGGAATTGGAAAATCAGCTGGATGCGCTCAATGGTCAAGTTGAAACCTTGAAGGCTGTGCTTGATTATGATGAAAGTGAGTTCGGGGATTATGCAGACACATTGAAAACCTTGAAAACACAGATTAACGAATACCTTAAGGGCGATACAAGCAAAGAATTCGATTCGGTTGAATGGCATATCATTCAGACCTATCAAGCCGGAAAACGAGTCGATCTCAGCGGCGAGGAAATCAGCGGTGATTTTGATCTGGTTCGGATCTTATGTGAAAAATCATTGGAAACCTTCCATTGGCTGGGGGATACAGTCGGCGTAGCTTTAAGTGACGAACTGTCCAGTCCGGTAGGATCTCTGTGGTTAAGAGGACATAATTTCGAAAGCAAGGAAGGGGTCTTTGCTTCTGCACAGCAGTATATCGAAGCGCATAACGGAAAGATTTATCTGGCCACCCGTGCCACCGATCTAATTTTGGATGGAGATGCGGTCACGGGAGTGATCTGCCGCAAAGAGGATGGATCCACCTTAACGATTCATGCGAAAAATGTCATTCTGGCAACCGGCGGCTTTGGCGCCAATGGGGATATGGTGAAAGAATACAATACCTACTGGCCGGCAATTCCGGAAGGCATTAAAACCACAAATGTCGCAGGGGCAACCGGTGATGGAATTGAACTGGGTCTGCAGGCAAAAGCTTCGCTGACAGGCATGGGCATGGTTCAGCTGATGCCGACAGCCAGCGCCGTGACCGGTCAGCTTGCGGACGGTCTGTTGGTGCCGAGCCAGTATTACATGTTTGTCAATCAGGAAGGGAATCGCTTTGTCAACGAATATGCGGAACGGGATGTCTTAGCCAGTGCGGCTTTAAGTCAGACCGACGGCGTTTTCTACCACATTGCCGATCAGAATATGATCCCAACGCTGCAGAACAAAGCAACGCAGGAACAGGTCGACGCGATGGTGGAAAAGGGAATTCTGTACAAGGCTGACAGCTTGGAAGCCCTGGCTGAACAAATCGGGTGTCCGAGTGAGAATCTGATCGCTTCGGTTGATAAATACAATTCTTATGTTGATGCGGGAAATGATCCGGATTTCGGAAAGAACGTTTTCGGCAGTAAGATTGAAACCGCTCCTTTCTATGCGGTCATTGAGAAACCAAGCGTTCATCATACGATGGGCGGACTGACGATCAATACGGAAGCTCAGGTTTTAAATGAAGCTGGCGAAGCGATTCAAGGTTTATATGCCGCAGGGGAAGTGACCGGCGGTATTCATGGCGGCAACCGTGTCGGCGGCAATGCCATCGCGGACATTATGGTTTTCGGAAGAATTGCCGGAGCCAACGCCGCGAAATAAAGGCAGGCAGCAGCTGGAAAACTAGGCCTGAACAAACATAGGTTATTCGAATAGATCAAACCGCAGTGAGAAGGAACATCTTGGGTGTTTCCTGAACGTTGCGGTTTTTTCTTTTAGAAGCATAGCTAAAAAACAAAGTCTTCTCAAACGCAAATGAAAAAACGGATGCTTTGCTTTCGAGCGCGAACATCCGTCTTGATGCTTGACTTTATTTTTCGATGGCCTGTGTGAAGAAGCGGCGCATATCTGCAGCTAATAATTTCGCACTTTCCTCACCCAGATAAGCCATGTGTCCGGAAGGATATTCTCCAACCAGAACCCGGCTTGGATCTAAATGCGAATGTGTGGCCAGATAGCGGGCATTGCCGGCTGTAGTGCACAGATCATACAGACCGCTGGCAAAGAAGACACGCAGCTTGGGATTCCGCCGCATCGCTCCGGCTAAAGCTTGGGCCGGGGAGGTCTTTGGCTTGCGCTGCCATGTTTCGTTGACGTCAAAGACCAGACCCTTGCTGCTGCGGTTAAACGTAATGTTCAGTTCTTTGCAGATTAAAGCAAAGGCTGTCTGAAAGGCGGGAGTGTATTGACCCATTGCCGGATCATCGGCGATGACGTTGGCATCCTGGATGGCCGGATCATCATTCCAGGTATAGCGGCCGTCATAGAAGCCGACAGCCAGGCCCTGATCTTTTAACAGCAGGTGAGCGAATTCCTTCTGCATGTCAATCCGCAGATGGTGACGAATCCAGAATGCTTTCTCGATGCCGGTAAAATGTTCCAGCTTTTCGGCAATGGCTTCCTGCTGCTCCTGCGGCAAGGCGTCGCCCTGGAATAAGGCGCTGAGATAGTCGGTCCGGGCAAATTGCGAAGCCGCTTCGATGAACTCGCCGCGGGAAGGCTTGCCCTGGGGATGATGATAATGATGAGTGGCTGCCATCGTGATCAGATTGACGGCAGAAGGTTCTGCCGGATTGGCTTCAAAGAAAGTGCTGCCTAAAAGCATGATGCCGCTGACCGACAATCCCAGTGTGTCCGGCTTAACCGGCCCCGCGCCTAACAATTCAGCGGCCAACAAAGCCGAGCGTCCGGTGCCGTAGCTTTCACCGGCTAACAGAATTGGGCTGTTGCGGCGGTTGTAGCGTGTCAGCCATTGTTCGATGAACAGGGCCATAGCCTTCACATCGCCGTCCGCGTCATAGAATTCAGCGCGGGCTTTTTCCTGAATCAGCCGGCCGAAACCAGTCCCGACCGGATCGACCAGAACCAGATCGCACAGATCGAGCAGGCAGTGCGGATTGTCTTCCAGCTCAAACGGCGGAACGGTCGGCAGATGCAGCTCATCTTCCAGCTTGATTCGCCGCGGTCCGAATAAACCGGCATGCACCCATAGGCTGGAACAGCCCGGCCCGCCGTTGTAGGCAAACAGAACCGGCCGGGTTGACGGATCTTCAATATCGCTGCGAAAATAAGCATAGGAAAAAATAGTTGCGGTCGGCTGACCTTCTTCATCAACAAAGAAATTATCTTCGCTGACGGTGCGGTAAGGAATCGTCTGACCCTTCAGGACAATTGACCCCTGTGATTCAAATCTGGATTTTTCAAGACATTCTTCAATTCTCATGGTATTCCCCCACTTTCAGATTCTTTATTTTTTTAGTATAACCTCAAAGGAGAGGAATGACAAGCTTGAGGGAACATCCATTCCTTTTCATTTGCCGCGAAAACAAATATAAAAGGGAATAACCCTGCATGTCTTTTTCCTTTAAAATGTTGTCATATTCCCTTCGGCGAGGTCTTTTGCTACAAATGGGAAGAAATAGAACGGAACAGTCAGCAGCTTTTGTTCAAAATTGTAGCCGAAGTTGTTTCTAGATGCCTTAATGGCATATTCAAACTTATTATGATTAGAGAATTTCTCAAGGGAATTCAGTGTTCCTTTCCCTTTTTTTACATCGATGGGGTATAGTTTATTATCACTCTCGACGATAAATTCAAGCTCCGCGGTGGATTTGCCTTTCCAATAGAAAAGATTGTTCCCCTTTGCAGTCAACTCGTTTGCGATAAAGTTTTCAAAGAATATGCCCGATAGAGTGTTTTCTCTCTCGTTTGACACAAAGGATACCGAATTGATGCCGCTTTGATAAGAGAACATACCCATATCGCAAAGAAACAATCGGAAATAACTATCTTCATCTGCAACAAGCGGCATTGTAATGTGTTCTTTAAGTTGATAGGACTGAATTACAATGTGAGCCAACGTGAGCCACTGGATGGAAGTTGCAAAATCTCTTGTTTTTGCTTTGGCTTCTACGAGGCTCGGAGAGAAGTTTTTATTTTCCTTGTTAAGTTCCTTGTAGATGTTGGAAAACAAAGCTCTTGAGCGAACGATCGCTTCCTGACTTGCTTGATAAAGCTCCATATCGACAAGATAGTTGTCATAAAGCTCTTTCAATATCTCACGGGAAGCAAGCAGATCACCATCCTCAATATAACTGTCCACAGCTTCAGGCATACCCCCAACGAGCAAGTATCTGTAAACCTGTTCCATCGCAAGCTCGTGAATCGCTGCTTCAAGTGGCTTTTTGGCTTTGTATGCTTTTTGAATTGTATCGTACATTATTCGATTTTTGTTCATCAAAAATTCGTCAAAGGAAAGCGGATAAATCGTGATTTGATTGATCTTTCCAACCGGAAAGAGAAACTTCTCATGACTACCACCCCGTTTATGAGTTGTTCTCTGAATTTTGATTCGTATCATTGAACCGGTTGCGATGACAGGAATGTTTCTGAAATCTTGGCAAAAATATTTTAATGCCGATATGATGTTGGGGCATTCCTGTATCTCATCAAAGATAAGCAGGGTGTTCTCATCGATATGTCTGCCCTTAAGCAAAGAGAGGTATTCTATGATTTTCTCAGCGTTTGCGGTTTTTTGACAAAACTCGTTTACATTATCATCAATTTTAAAATCAATGTAAATATAGTTATCCTTATAATATTTTTCAGCAAAAAGGTCTTTGACAAGATAGGTTTTCCCTACCTGACGGGCACCCCAAACAATGAGAGGTTTTCGCTTTTTATTTTGAGTCCAAGCTATCAAATTTTGCATCGCAAGTCGTTCCATAAACAATCCTCCTAACTGTTTGTTAAAATGATTGTATCATATCTTGTACCATTTAGCATGTTATTTAGATAATTGTTTGCACTAAATGATGTGCTGTACAAATCGTTATTTGCACCTTTTAAGTTTTTTTGCAGAAAATTGACAGTGCAGTAAAGAAAAAGTGATAATCGTCTTCCTTTTTATTTTAGAGTGGCTTCTATAAATCTTCGGCACGCTGCGAACCATCACTGACAATGCATAAGAGCGTATTGTTAACTACTTACCACCTAAAGAAAGTGGGCGTGTAACTTAACGGCTTACGCTTCCAACTGTTAAATCCCATAAGATATTATTATCTAAAGCAGCGTTACATCAAAGGGGGATTGGCAACACCCTTTACAGTAAAGATTTACTCTATTGTAACTATACGGAGTTCTTGACTATCTGCGAGATAATTTATTCCTCCACGCTCTAGTTTCATTGCTCCAATACGATCGCTTTTCTTAATCCTATTATAGGAAACCTCTTCTCAAGGCCATTGGGTGAAATCATAGGAGTTATTAATTAATCTCAACACTTATCTTAAAAAAGAACGAATATCTTTGAACAAGAAATCTAAATTGCGTAATAGAGGATGATTATTTATAAAAACCAATAATCAGCTTTGCAGCAATCCGTTAATCAAGCTGGTTTATTTTTTTGCATCATACGTTAACTGAGTATAGGGAATGGTAGTGTCAATAAGTGTGTGAACTTGATTTCTGTTCATTCCGTAGAACTCTAAATACAGACTATTTTCAATTAAACTTAAATCGTCAACAAAAACAAAAACAACTGATCTGTATTTATAATCTGTTTCAAATTTCTTCAATATTGTTTCAGCGATTCTCTCATAATAGGTATCATCTGAATTTCTGTCTTTTTTAGTTAAAGCTATAGCTGCGTTGAAAAATTCTCCGCCGGTCCAAAATAAAGATTTAAAATCACAATTCAGAACAGAGCTGATAAACGCTTTATTATTTTCAGTAAGTAAAATTCTTTCTTTAAAATAAGCAAGCTCTGTTTTATCTTCCCTTACATTCTTGATCATATCCTTTTCCGGACTTAATTGATGCGTGTTATAGAAGTGATAAAAAGAATCGTCAAAACTGATTTCATATAAATAGTTAATTTTCGTTTTGTTATTTTCTTCCAAATATGAGGCACCGATCAAATTGTTAACGGTAACTTTCACTCCATAAACTTCTTCGTAAGCATTCATGATAAGATTTGGCAGTTCTTCAATTTCGTATTCAGCAGGAGGAGCTTTAGAAATAAAAGTACATCCAGAGAAAACAGCGAATACTGTAAGAAAAACTATTAATTTTTTCATTTTTCCCTCCGCGGCTATGGTTGAGCCTTTTTTGCTTTTGTCTTCGATCTGAATGTTAAATTATACAGTATGTCTGACTTGAGCTGTCTTCTAACTTTCAGCTGTGTTTTTCAATCTTATAGTAAGCTGAGATATTTGATTCAGAAACTGCCTAGACTGCTGATCAATCCGCTGAGCGAGGGCAGGAATCTCAGCGAGTAAGCGGGCATTGACTATCTGACGCAGCCCGGCATAAGGATCTTCAGTGCCGGTTGCCTGCTTCACGAAACGATAAAGATCGCCAATTGCGGCTGGGGCGGGCTGATCAAAATCCATCACTGCCAGTTTTGCGAAGACGGCACGGTAAAAAGCTGGGCGTTTGGATTCGCAGATCTGTTTGGCACAACGGACCGCCTGCGACACGATGCAGGGCAGACAGGCATCCTGAATTTTCATGGCGCAACCTTCTTTCTTTACCTTAAGCATAGCAGGCTGACCGAGGGAAAAGCAAGCGCGGCTGTAAGCTGACAAAAAGAAAGCGGCCGGCAGAAAGCCGAACCGCTTGAAACGAGGGGAGATGCTTATTTGTTGGCAGCCGCCTGCTGACCTGCGATCCGTCCGAAATAGACGGCGCCGCCGATCGCCATGCCGCAGCATGGATATTCGTCGCCGAACAATCCGGTGAAGGCGACTTCACCTGCCGCATACAGACCTGGAATCGGGTTGTTTTCTGTATCCAGCACCTGAGCCTGAACATCGGTGACTAAACCGCCGAAGGTGACTGTTACGCTTGGGCGCAGCTTCAGAGCGAAGTAAGTTTCGCCTTCAACCGGCATCATGTGTTCTGCCGGCTTGCCGAAATCTTCATCCTTGCCGCTGGCGCATAATTCGTTGTAACGGTCGATTGTTGCCTGCAGTTCAGCGGCATCGACTTCCATCAATTTAGCCAGTTCTTCAATCGAATTGGCTTTGATCGTCTTCTCTAACGACATCGCATACTGTACGGTTGGGGTTGTGTCGTTGGCTGTGGCGAGATACCAGCCGTAGCTGCTTCCGCTCTTGGCGAGGGCATTGCCGACATGATACTGATAGGTATATTCGTTGGCGACACGCTTGCCTTCGGCATTGACGATCAAGCCGGCTTCTTCATTGATGCCGACGCCGGAATTGAAATCCAGGTAAACGGTCTGAGTCGCCGGAGCATCAAAGATCTGAGCGTTGACCTGCTTGCCCATCGTTAAGCCGTCGCCGAGGTTGCCGGCGGGAACGGATGTTACAAAGCCTTCTGTGGATTCAGCATAACGCTGCATCATTTCCTTGTTCTGAGCATAACCGCCGGTCGCAAGGATAACGTTTTTAGCGTTGACTGTCAGCTTGCTTCCATCGGCCTTGGTTGCGCTTAAGCCGACAATCGCTCCGTCCGCATCGGTCAGAATGGTTTCTGCAGTTGTATTGTAATAAATTTCGCCGTTGTTCTTGAGGTATTCTTCTGTCATCGGCACGGTGATGTTGCCGCCGAAGCCGTCGGTCATGCCGCCGCCGCTGTGGCCTGCCGCATTGGTGGTGTTATGAACACGCCATGGAGTTAAAGACTGATGAATGGCTTCAACGTCAAAGATCATAACGCCCATGTCTTCCAGCCACGTCATGTTTTCCACAGAATCGTTGCAGAAAGCGGTGATCATTTCATCATTGAGCTGTTCGGCAGCACCGTCCATGGTTTTCATGTAGTCCAGCATCATTTTCGGAGTATCTTCATAACCCTGCTTTTTCTGCCATTCTGTTCCGGCAGCCAAGAGCTTGCCGCCGCTGCGGGTTGTGGCGCCGCCAGTCACACCCTGCTTTTCCAGAATGATGACTTTTGCGCCGGCACGGCTCGCTTCAATGCCTGCGGCTAAACCGGCAGCACCAGCGCCGGCAATGACGACGTCAGCGTCCAGCGTCAGATCTTCCGGATTCTTTTCCACCGGTACGTTCTTTAAGGCTTCAGCATCGCCGCCGGCTTCCGTAACCGCGCTGGCTACTGCGTTTTTGATGGCGGCAGTGGTAATTGTCGCGCCGGTGATGTTGTCCACACCCAGTGACTGCGTTTCGACGATCTGCTTTGGCAGAACTTCTACCGGGGAAGTTTCCAGGCCGTAGCCGATACCATAGGTCTCCTGATGACTTTTAACGGTGACATCGGTGATCGCATCGGCGCTGACGGTGACATCCACGCTGATTTCACCCTTCATGCCATTGGCAGTTCCGGTATAGGTTCCGGCTGTGTAGGATGGTTTCGCATTGGCGTCCGGGGTCGGCGCCGGCTTGTCGTTGGTGCCGCAGGCGGTCAAGGACAAGGCCAGGACTCCGCACAGAAGCAGCGCTGTGAACTTGCTTGCTTGTTTCTTCATTTCTTTCCACTCCTTTTTTGTTAAGGCTTTCGCAAATTCATTATACAATGTCCTGTGACAGGAAGGTCAATCCCCTCTTTTTTGGTTTGTTTAATTCGTGTATAATGAAGAAAACAAGGTGACTATGTGAGAAATGATAGTGCTTTCACGAAAAAGAGCTAAAAAACCATTCCCTTAGGGAACGGTTTGGATGAAGAGGAAATCGAGGTGAAGCCGCATGCGTATTCAACAAGTCTGCCAGCGAACGGGACTGACGAAAAAAGCGATCTATTTTTATATTGAGGAAGGTCTGGTGTCGCCGCAGCGCTGTGATGAAAATCATTACCTGGAGTTCAGTGAAGATGACGTCCGCAGTTTACAGATCATCGCGTTGTTAAGACAATGGGATATGCCGGTCAGTGAGGTTCATGAGCTGTTCGATTATCCCAGCATGACCAATTTTTATCTGCATCGCCGGCTCAACGCGCTGCGCAATCAGCTACTGCGGCAGCTGGGGTTAGTGCATTCCTTATCTGCGTTGTTGACGGAACTGCCGCCGCAGTACAACATGAGCAGCATGCAGGAACAGATCGGCCGCAGTACCGCGCCCAGCGAAGCCGATCAGTCAACCTTGGATCTGTTGTGTCCGGATCAGGATGCCCGCATGATCTCGATTTTTATCTGGAGTTCTTTTCTCAATGTATCGAAGAGTGAATACCGGTTGTTTCTGTGGCGGAAAATGACAGAACAGGCGCAGCAGGACTTAAAAGGATCACTGAAATATGTAGCCCGGATCATCTATGCTTTGGATTCTGAATGGATTGAAAAAGATGCCCGGCAGAGATACCGCGATACCCAGGCGATACTCAAGCTGGATGAAACGACCTTTCCGATCTATACGCAGAGAATCTTGGACTGCCTGCATCATTTGGTGGAGGATGATCGTGAACAGGCTTATTGGAAGCTCAATTATGAAAAGGTAACGCTGCCGCTCGTACAGTTTTTCAACGGTCCGCTGGGAACGCTGATGGCTGAGTATAATCCGGAATACCGCCTCTATCTGACAAAGATGCAGCAGCTGGTGGCGGAGGTAGTCCGGCGTCTTCAAAGCGGCAGTGAACAGGCGCTGTATCATCAGCTGCAGACCGTTCTGGCAGGGCAGCTGGACATTGAAAAGGACGGGAATCTGTTAGGCTACTATGCGTTTGAAATGGGACTGTACCGGAGTTTGCCTCTGGATGTTCAGCGCCGGCTGCTGATTGAATCGAATCGTTCAGCTTCTCCGCTTTCCCGATGAAAAAGGCTGCCTGAATTTGGGCTGTAATTTCACACAATAAAACAGGATCCAAGTCCGAAGCCTAAAAAGCTTCCGGAATTCGGGTCCTGTTTTTAAGGTGCAGCAGAGCTATAACATTAACGTTTGATGCCTTCAAACTGGCTGAGCTGAGCCTGCAGCAAGGCGATGTGTTTTTCAGCCCGGCGTTTGAGCAGGAAGACGCTGAGAATTTCCGCGACATGCGTCAGTACATCAATTTGATCCTGATCCCACAGCCGTTTTTCCTGACATTCATCAAAACCGATATAACCCTTAATCCTGCCCTGATCCTGGATCGCACATTGAAGCAAGGATTTGATGTGCTGCGGTTCAAGAATTTCAATGTGCTTTGGATCCAACGTCATGATGTCCGGACAATAAAAGATTCCGTTCTCATCAAAATTGTCGAGATAATTGCCGTTGAGATCCTCTTCATAGGAAACCCGCTGCAGCGCGTCTTTTTCCGGAAGAATCCCGGCATTGCACCATTCGAAGGTATTGCTGCAAAAACGGTCGTCTTCACTGTTTTCAAAGATGTAAACACGGCTGACATTGAAATGCAGACCGACAACTTCGAGAATATGTTCGATGCATTCCTCAAGATTCTGGGTGTTGTATAACGTACTGAATACATAATCGCTGACTTGCGCATAAGCATTTTTCTGATCGGTGTCGGAATCGATTCGGGTGTTGACGGCGGTCATGCCGTCGCGCAGCGGGAAGGTTTCTGAGCGTAAAAGCTCACTGTAAAAGGCATAGCGGTTCTTGCCTTGATTCTTAATCGAATACAGAGCCTGATCTGCCCGCTGAAATAGCTGATGGTAGCTGAGTCGGGAGTCCGTCGTCAGGGCAATGCCGATGCTGCAGGAAACATTGGCGATCTTCTGATTGCGGATCTCAAAGGTGCGGAAGGCCTCAAGAATTTCCTGGGCTTTTCGCTCTGCCAGAGAAGGGCCGGGAATGTTTTTCAGGAAGATGAGGAATTCATCGCCGCCGATCCGGCCTAAAATATCTTCGCTGCGGAACAGCTGATGGATTCGGGAAGTCACTTCAATTAAGAAAGCATCACCGAACAAATGCCCCAGCGTATCATTGACATGCTTAAAATCATCGATGTCGATGATCATCAAAGCATTGAAAGCCTTGGGGTATTGAGCCAGCCAGTCTTCGATCAGCCGCTGGACAGCTTCCTTATTATAATACTGGGTCAGCGCATCCTTTTGGGCTTTGTCCAGCAACAGCTGAGATTTGTATTTCTCTTCATCGATATCGGTCAGAATGCCGATCGCTTTGACGGGATGGCCGAGAGCGTCAAACTGCGTTGTAATGCGGACACGGTACCAAATCGGCTGGTATTCCCAATCCAACAGCTGCATTTCACCTTCAAGAACCGGCTGGCCCTGAAGAATTTGGTCGCGAAGGCTGACAAACAGATTGCGATGCTCATCGGACAGATGCAGCTTTGATTTGCTCAATATCATCGCCGTGGTGGCCGGCGGCTCATAACCCAGACGATGCTGCCAGTTATCTGAAAACGACAGCTGATCGGTCGCCAGATTCCATTCAAAAATAATATCCCGGGTCTGCTTCATGATGATTTCATAACGTTCCAGACTCAGCCGCAATTCTTCCTGGATCTTTTTGGTTTCGGTAATATCGACCAGAATGCAGCAGAAATACTGACGGCCCCATTCGTCCTGTAAATACCGGCCTTTGTCCAGCACCCAGATCGGTTTTTTATCTTTGCGCAGCAGCCGGAACTGCAGCTCTTTATCACAGCCGTGACTGAGCTGTTCCCGCACTTCTTTCAGCGTATTTTCATAATCCCGCGGATCAATTAAGGCACGGAAGCTGTTGTTCAGCTCCGTGCTGATTTCTTCTCTTGTATAACCGGTCAATTGAAGGAAGCTGTCGCTTGTCTGCAGAAGCGTCAAAGGTTCGTCAAACAAACAATGGAAAATACCGCCCGGCATCTGATCCGGCAAAAACGTTAAGGTCAGCTCCTGATGCTGCAGCGAATTCAAGCTGCTCTGCGCCGGGGCTGCCTGGACAAAGCAGAAAAGACCGCTGCCGCAATCCTGAATTAAAGACAGGTACAAGGTATGCCAGTTCTCGCCCTGCATCAGGACTTTCACCGTTATGAATTGATATCGATCATCCAGCTGGGAACAGACCGGCGCCGTGGTCTGGACCAACAATTCCGAATGCCGGCGCCGCTGCTGCTGAATATGCTCATGAATAGCTTCTTTGTCGGTAAAAACCGTTCCTGCCTCGGCCGAATGCCAACGAATATTTTCATCGAGGAGCGACTGCAGAGTATCCCAGTCTTGATCGACAAACAAGGACTGGATAAAACGATTTATGCAGGAGTCAACAAGGGACGCGGAGGTTTTCATAGAACATCTCCTTTCGCAGTATCTGGGATCATGGAACGCGGTGGTTCAGATAAGCTAAGTTTACACCGATTCGATATCGAAAGAAAGTGAGCCGGTGAAAAATTACGCAATTTGTCAGAATTGAAAAGGGGAAATCAAGCAATACGCGCGGCTTCGCTGAAAGTTCGCTTAAAATTCAGTTTACTGTCATGAACAATTCAAAAACAATTCACATTTTCATGGGAGAATAGCGGTGCTTATTAAAGAGTGGAAAGTGAGCGTGATGAAATGAAATTCCAAGAACTGCGGAAATCCCTGCATTGGAACAAAAAGAAAACGTGGATTACCGTGCTCTGCGTTTGTCTTTTGGGAGCGGGGAGTTTTTATTTTACCCGTCGGGGAACAACCCGGCGCAATAACACCCAGGCTTCGTTTGTGCGGACAACCGTATTGAAGAAAACGACCCTCAACAATTCAATCAGTTTGACCGGAACGGTGGAAAGCGCGGCGGTGTCCAATGTGACGACCAATCAGTCATTGTCCGTCAAGTCGATTCCCGTTCAGGTAGGGGACTGGGTGAAAGCCGGGGATATCATCTGTGTGCTCGACACCGAGGAAATCGACAAGAATATTGAGAAGACGCTGGAAAGTCTTCAGGAGTCTGCGGATCAGGCCAAAGAAAGCTTGGCCAGCGCTGAGGAAAATCTGACATGGGCGCAGAGTGACGCCGACAGCGCTTGGAATACGATGGCAGAAAAAGAAACCGCGATGAACAGCGCGAAGACGGCTTATGAATCGGCGCGCAGTTCCGTGGATGCCTTCCAGGCCAATGTCGATCAGGCGCAGGCAGCATATCAAAGCTTAATGGAAGCCGAGAATGCGGCGCTTTCCCAATTGAATGCAGCGATCAGTACGGGAGAGTGTTCAGGTTTGGAGGATACCGCGTGTGCTGCCGGATTGAATTATCAGAATGCCAAACAGGCTTCCAAGGATGCGAAAGCCAAGGCCGAAAGTGCCCAGCAGGATTTAAAAACAGCTCAGTCCGCGATGAATTACGACGCGCTGGCGGCGGCCTATACTTCTGCGCAGACCGCTTACAACAGCGCTGTGAATGCGTGGAACACAGCCAGAAATCAGCGGGATAACTGGGAAACGAAAGTCACGGAGGCTAAGGAAGCTCTGGAAAAAGCTTCTGCCAGCGACGCCTTGGATGATTTATATGAAAAAAGAGAGAACTGTACGCTGCGGGCGGAAACGGCTGGAAAGGTGACAGCAATCAATGTGACGGTCGGGTCCATGGCCGGCAACAATACAACGATTGCGACAATTCAGGATACCGAAGCGCTGAAAATTTCAGTGACCATTCCGGAGTATGAAATTCAGAATGTTGAACTGGGAATGAGTGCGAAAATTACAACCGACGCGACTGAGGGCGAAATTGAAGGCACGCTGACGCAGATTTCCCCTGTAGCTTCCTCACAGAACAGCACCGGCTTTTCAGCGGAAGTAACTGTGACGACGCCCGACAGCGGTTTGTATGTGGGAATTAACGCAACGGTGGAAATCATCCAGTCCACGGTCGACAACGTCTTTGTCGTTCCGATTGACGCAGTGGGGACCAATGATCAGGGAGAAGCGGTTGTCTTTGTCAAAGAATCGGGTTCCGGGGCTGACGCGGTTTTTAAAGAAGTGAGCGTCACGACCGGCGAGGAAAACGATTACTATATTGAAATCAGTTCTTCCCAGCTGAGCGAAGGGATGGAAGTACGCAGCAGTGCCGATCCAGAACAGGCCCAGGTTAACATGACGGAAGGGAATGCTCAGGATTTATCCAACAATGCCGGAGTTCAGTTTGACATGGGCGGAGCTATGCCTTCCGGTGAGATGCCTTCCGGCGGCGGACCGGGCGGAAACGGCGGCGCGCCGGGCGGCCGGGGAGGCAATGGATGAGTACGCCGCATTTGCCGGTCATCACCATGCAGGGCATCATCAAACGCTACTATATAGGCAAGCCCAATGAGCTTGAGATTCTGCATGGGATTGATCTGCAGGTTGAACCCGGTGAATTTGTCGCCATCGTCGGCGAGAGCGGCAGCGGAAAATCGACGATGATGAACATCCTGGGCGCTCTGGACCGTCCAACCGAAGGCCATTATCGGCTTAACGGCGTTGATATTCAAACGGCCGGGGATAAAGAGCTGGCGCAGATCCGCAATCAGCAGATCGGCTTTGTCTTTCAAACGTTTAACTTGATCGGCCGGATGAGCGCGCTTAAAAATGTGGAGCTGCCGATGCTTTATGCCGGCGTTTCCGCCCGGGAACGAACCGAGCGGGCCGGCCGGCTGCTGGAGCTGGTGGGCATGAGCGAGCGGAAGAAACATCAGCCCAATGAACTGTCCGGCGGTCAGAAACAACGGGTTGCGATCGCCCGGGCCATGGCCAATGATCCTTCCTTGATTCTGGCGGATGAACCGACCGGCGCCTTGGATACGGCGACCAGCCGGATTGTCATGGATCTGTTTCATAAGCTGCATGAAGAACAGCGGAAAACGATTGTGCTGATTACGCATAACCCGGAATTGGCCGAGGAAACCCAGCGGGTGATCACCCTGCGCGATGGCCGGATCATCAGCGTTCGGAAAGGGGCGGGCATTCATGGGCGTGCTTGATAATATTTTGATGGCGCTTTCCAGCTTAAAAGCCAATAAAATGCGGTCGCTGTTAACGATGCTGGGAATTATCATCGGCATCAGTTCCGTAATCGCGATCATGACGGTCGGCGATTCGTTGACGGGCTCCATTACCGACAGCATGTCCGGTATGGGCGCCAGCAACATCACCGTTTCCCTGCAGAAAAAAAGCAGCAGTTCTTCTTCCGGTTTCAGCGGCGGCACTCGGATGTACATGTTCGGTCCCAATAATCCCGATGAAGAAGATCTGATCTCGGAAGCCATGATTGCGGAATATCGATCCCTGTTTGACGGGCGCGTTACCGCTGTTTCCTGCACGGAAAGTGTCGGCAGCGGAACGATCACGCAGGCAGAAGTGTCCGGCAGCGTCAATGTCACCGGAGTAAATCCCGACGCGTTGACGGTCGAAGATCTGGACATGATTACCGGACGATTTATTAACGATAAAGACAATGCTGACGCCAAACGGTCAGCCGTCATTTCTGATTATCTGGCTGAAAAGCTGTACGGCTCGGTGGAAAAAGCGATGGGTGAAAAGCTGGAAGTCAGTTTGAATAACAATGTTCAGACCTTTTACGTCGTAGGAATTTATCATTATGATACTTCCAGCAGCATGATGGCGGCGCTCTCAGACAGCGACAATCTTACGACTTCGATGTATGTGCCTGCCGCTGTGGGCAAGAAGATCACCCAGGCGAATCAAGGATATCAGTCGATTACGGTTGTCGGGGCGGCCGGTGAGGACGTCGATACGCTGCTGAGCGATACCGAGGCTTTTTTCACCAGCTTTTACACCCACAATGAGACTTACACCATTTCCGCGTCCAGCATGAAGGAAATGCTGGAAACGATGACGGAGATGCTCGACACGGTGAAGGTGGCGATTGCCGGCATTGCGGCGATCAGTCTGCTGGTCGGCGGGATCGGCGTCATGAACATCATGCTTGTCAGCATCACGGAACGGACGCGTGAGATCGGCACCCGCAAGGCGCTGGGCGCGCCGAATCTGGCGATCCGCGTTCAGTTTATTATTGAAGCGATGATTATCTGCATGATCGCGGGTTTGTTAGGCGTTCTATTGGGTGTGGCGATGGGCGCCGGCGCGGCCAATCTGCTTGGTTATCCGGCCAAGCCTTCGGCCGCGGCATGTTCGCTGGCCGTTGGATTCAGTATGGCAATCGGTGTGTTCTTCGGCTACTATCCGGCTAACAAAGCCGCCAAGCTGGATCCGATTGATGCACTGCGTTATGAATAAGTTGTAAAATGAAGAGAATTCGATGAACCCAATGATGGGGAAACATAGAAAAGTTCCGCTGAAATCCTGTTGTTTCCTGTTATCATGAGGAGGTCCGGAATGCAGCGGACAAAAGTCTATGATGAAGCGTCGAACAAATTGTTAACGCTGGAAGAACTGCCTGAATTTGAATAAACCCGGATCGGCTGAACGACAGCGGTTCGGGTTTTCTTTTACAATTTCAGTCTTTTGTATAAGAAAAGAATAATGAATACGAGAAATAAGAAAAATATGATACAATGAAGTCAATGGAGGTGAGGGGAATGAAACACATCACGGAACTCATTCAGAAGCAGGTTGTCAAAAAACACAGCCGCGCCTTAATTTTCTATCTGCTTTTACTGATCATCACCGCGTTTTTAGCTTGGGTCAGCCAATCCATCTATGTTGGCTTGTTTCTTGTCGTTTGGCTGGCAGCTTTAGCTGTCCGACTGATCCAGGCTGTTCATGAATTAGGTCAGGTCAAACGGTTTACCCAGTCGCTGCGCGGACCGCAGAGGCTGTTTTACCGTCAGGCAGACACGACGTTTTTTATGGAAGACGGCTGGCTTTCCTGGTTTAATAAGCAGGGTGTGCAGGGGACTTATGATGAAATTACAATGTGCAGCTATGCTCGGGTGCCGTTAAGAAAATCCGAAAAGCTCTACGCCCCTTGTCAGCTGCAGATCAACACACAGGATGGCAGAACGACCTTAATTCAGCTGCAGAAAGACAAGGATGCAAAAACTGTTATGAGTTTTCTGAAAACTCAGAATCCAGCCATCCGTTTCTCTGAGGAAGTATCATCACGGCAGGTGAAACTGCAAGAACTGCCGGAAAAGATGGAATGATTTTGTGAGATTGTGTGAAGTGGTGCAGAAATCTTGTCAGTATAAGAAACAACGCTTATAATCATCAATATATAGATATTCAATGCATTGAATATTTGAAAATGGAGGAATTATGAGCGAACAAGTCATGGAAATGATGACGCTGATGCGGCAGATCAACATGCGTCTGCACCGCTGCTTACGGGAAGTCTATGAACCATTGGGTCTGACAGGTCCGCAGGCGATTGTCATGCTTGAGCTGTTTCAGCAGGATGAGCAGCGGATATGTGATCTGGCGGCGGCTTCCGGCATGACCGTCAGCAACATCTCAGCGATTTGCCAGCGTTTGGAGCGCAATGGATTTCTGCACCGCATCCGTTCGCAAAAGGATCAGCGGACAGTCCATATCTGTCTGTCAGCCAAGGCGAAACAGCTGATTGCCGATTGTGATCAGCAGCTGCAGCTGCAAAGCGATCAGCTTTCAGCGAAAATGACGCCGCAGGATCTGGAAGAGATCTGCGCAGGTCTGCACAAACTCAATGAGTTCTTGGATCGGGAGGATTTATGAAAACAGAAAAACCAAAAAATAAAAAACCGTTAATCTATTATTACTTTGTGATGCTGATCGCTTTGATGGCGTTTAATCTCTTTGTGACGCCGATGATTCAGAATCAGCGGATAAAGGAAGTCGGCTACAGTGATCTGCTTGCCGCTTTGGATGAAAAGCAGGTCGATGAAGTCGAAGTCGATAATCAGACCGGAAAGATCGCCTATACGATCAAAGACAATAAGAAAAATGTCTTTGTCACCGGGATTATGCCTAACGATACGGCGCTGACGGATCGTCTGGAACAAAGCGGGGCTCAGTATACCGCGGTGATTCCGCAGCAGAATTCATTCCTCATGGATATGTTGATGTGGCTGGTGCCGATCATCATCATCCTGGGTGTTGGACAGCTGTTCTCCAAGCAGCTGGCAAAAAAGATGGGTGCCAATACGATGACCTTCGGCAAATCCAATGCCAAGATCTATGTTTCGGCAGAAACCGGCAAGACGTTCAAAGACGTAGCTGGACAGGATGAAGCCAAGGAAGCGCTGAGCGAGATTGTGGACTTTCTGCACAATCCGGATAAATATAAGAAGTTGGGCGCCAAGATGCCGAAAGGCGCGTTGTTAGTCGGGCCTCCGGGTACTGGCAAAACGCTGTTAGCCAAAGCCGTAGCGGGGGAAGCGAGTGTTCCGTTCTTCTCCATCTCTGGTTCAGAATTTGTGGAAATGTTTGTCGGTATGGGCGCGGCGCGGGTTCGTGATTTATTCAAACAGGCGCAGGAAAAAGCACCGTGTATCGTATTTATTGATGAAATTGATACGATTGGCAAGAAACGCGACAGCGCCAACGGCATGGGCGGCAATGATGAACGGGAACAGACCCTGAATCAGCTGTTAGCCGAAATGGATGGTTTTGACGGAAGCAAGGGCGTTGTGATTCTGGCGGCGACCAACCGTCCGGAAACGCTGGATAAGGCGTTGTTAAGACCCGGCCGGTTTGACCGGCGGATACCGGTGGAACTGCCGGATTTGAAAGGGCGGGAAGAGATCCTGAAAGTGCATGTCAAAGAAATTGTTGTCAGTGAGGACATCGATTACCGCACGATTGCGCTGTCCACTTCCGGGGCTTCCGGAGCGGAGTTGGCCAACATTGTCAATGAAGCCGCACTGGCCGCTGTACGCAACGGTCATACGCAGGTCATGCAGCCGGATTTTGATGAAGCTGTCGATACGGTCATCGCCGGCAAGGAACGCAAGGGCGCCGTGATTTCCGAGAAGGAAAAACGAATCATCGCCTATCATGAAATCGGCCATGCCTTAGTCGCGGCGGTTTCCAAGAATTCGGCACCGGTGCATAAGATTACGATTATCCCGCATACCAATGGTTCGCTTGGCTATACCATGCAGGTTGCAGAGCAGGAAAGCGTATTGATGAGCAAGGATGAAATTCTGGAAAAGATCCGCACGCTGACCGGCGGAAGAGCGGCGGAAGAATTCATGTTCAACATCGTCACTTCCGGCGCTTCCAACGATATTGAACAAGCCACACGGCTGGCGCGGGCGATGGTTGCCCAGTTAGGCATGAGCGATCAATTCGGAATGACTGCCCTGGAAACAGTCAACAACCGTTATCTCAGCGGTGATGCTTCCTTGATCTGTTCGAATGAAACCGCAGCTCTGGTGGATAAAGAAGTCATGGCGATCATCAAGAACGCCCATGCCGAAGCGCGCAAGATTCTGGAAGACAATGCGCAGCTGCTGCATGAAGAAGCGGAATATCTGCTTCAGAAAGAAACGATTACCGGCGAAGAGTTTATGGAAATATTCAGCCGTCATCAACAGCTGAAAGCTCTGCCACAGCCTTCAGCCGAATAAAAAAGAAAGGAAAGTCCTGGTTTGGGATTTTCCTTTTTCTTTTGATTTTGATGCAAAGCACAAAGCGTAATCTTAATGAATAAGAAAATGCGCGGCAGTTGCAATCACTGTCCCCAATACGGCGGACATCACCAGCATCGGCAGCCAGGATGTTTTATCCTCTTTCACAGCCAGGATGATCGTCGGCAAAGCCAGAATCGGCCCCATCAGTCCTTTCAGCCACCAGGCCAGTCCGGCGATCTGGGTATAGACAATCATGAAGGTCAGAACCACATAAAACAAAAATGCGGATGCCGTCGAATAAGCGTCCAGTTTCATTTTAATCATCGGCAGAATGTCGATTGTACCGGCGATGACGCCGATCAGACAAGCAATAAAAAAGTTCATCATTTCTCCTCCTTAAGAATCTCTTTCCTTTCATTAGACGAAAGATAAAATGGACTGTGACAGAAAATGATCTGATAAAGCAATGAAATACAATCAACCTGACGTTTCCTGGCAATAAAGGACGCTGGGCGGTCAAACTCAACCGCACGTCGGTCGAAAGTCAAACTGAATTACGCTAAAATAAAGGCAGGAGGACAAAGCAATGTACGAATTGGATAAGAAAGAATTTGGAGCATTCCTCGTGGAATTAAGAAAACAAAAGAAAATGACACAGAAAGAACTGGCACAGCAATTGTTTGTGTCGGATAAAGCGGTCAGCAAGTGGGAGCGGGGACTGAATATGCCGGATATTACGTTGTTGATTCCTCTGGCTCAGGCCTTGGGCGTCAGTGTGACGGAACTGCTGGAAGGCCGCCGGATGCCAAGCAACGAACCGATGAATGCTACACAGGTTGAGGCGCTGGTGAAAAAAGCTATTACGATGACGGAGGAGGATTCCCAGGTTCTCAAGCAGCGGCGTAAGACATATTGCCGGTTATTGATCGGATGTCTGATTTTGACCGCTGCCGAGTTTTGGATCTTAATTAAAAGCGGCTATGGGCAACTTGTCAGTGTCAGCAATATCGCCGTCATGGAACTGCTCAGCATCATTTTTGGAATCTATTTCTGTGTGGGAATCAAGGAAAAGCTTCCGGCTTACTACGATGAAAATTCAATCAGCGCCTACAGCGACGGCATTTTCAGAATCAATCTGGCCGGCGTTCATTTCAACAACCGCAACTGGCCGCATATAGTCCAAGCCGGACGGATCTGGTCGTTGATCACGATGGTTGTCATGCCTCCCTATTACGTGTGGATCGACACACTGCCGCTGCCGAACTACGGCGTGGTTTTAGCCTGGGTTCTTCCGTTTTTGGGAACACTGTTGATTCCGATGTTTTATTTAGGCAGAAAGTACGAATAAGCATTAAGAATAAAGTCATTAGAATTAATCCATATTTAGTTTATTGTTCCAAGATTGTAAATATGTTCAGTTGGATCTCCAAGATGCTATTCATTACATGTTAATGTTTTTTGGTTACATATCAGCTTCCTTATAAAATAAAAAGTTATAAAATAAAAATCATATAATCCATCGCTTTAGCGAAATGAAGTCTTTGGGAGGAAAAGTATGATTTTAAAAAAATTGTCAGTGATGTTGACCAGCTTTTTACTTGCTTTTACCGTGGTTGTGCCAACCACGGTTATTGCCGAAAAGGAAAAGGGAATCGATTCGGTTGAAGTCGATGATCTAAAAATGTTGGAAGCGGTTGAAGGCATGGATCGGTTTGATGAAAATAACTATGCTAGGGTATTCAGGACAGAAAATACAGGCGAGAAACGTTTTGGCTTAATAGATCGCGAAGGCAATCTCATTTTGCCTATGGAGTACAATCATATTGAGCTGCTTAATCCCTATTATTATAAGGTAAATAAGACGATTGTTGAAAGGCAGCTGGATTATTCAGATGGGGAAACCGTTATTGTAGAAAAACAATCCCTTCGGGAAGGGTTATTTTCCATTTCGGAAAAAAGCCTTGTATTAGAACCCATCTATTCTCCATTTGGGAACTTTTAGCCTAATGATACACTCATTTTGTATTCTACTTATTGGGATGTGGAGAATGGGGAAGAAATGCTGAAAGGAAATACTGCTTGTTTTCACGTTGAGGAAAATGGTCAATTAACCGCCTTGTTGGAAACGGACTTCCAAGTAACCAACTACTGCCCATTTTGGGGAGTAAATGAATATACTTATTATGATGGAAATACTGAAAAAACGTTGTTTATTAATGAGATAGGGCAGCCGCTAGATGTTGGAGATTGTACACATCTATCCTATCTTAGCTCTGATTGCTATCAGGGATATCGTGGATATAATGAGCCTTCGATTTTGCTTAAAGCGATTATTGAGAACAATATCACGGTTGGCTATGAGCCGTTAGGCGAGATCACCAGCTCGACTTTTAAACCGATTCAACTCTGCGTAGTCAGGGACAATGCGGCTGGAATTTATCATTTACAGCAGAATCGATGGCTTTTGAATCCAGAAGACTCCGCTTATAGTGCAATCATCGGATACGACTTTAACGGAAACAATAAATTCAAAGTTCAAGGTCATGATGGCAAGGTCGGGTATGCTGAAATTCGGAAAGAGGATTCCCAGGAAACGCTAATTGAATTGGTAGAACCTCAGTATGATTCAATTTCGCTGGATTATGATGATTTGATTTTGAAAGGGATTAATGGTGATCAATGCGAATACTACTATCGTAAGAATGATGGTTTCCAAAAATGGATTGAGGAAAACGCGGAAGTTCGATCAATCAGTCGTTTAACGGAGGATGTGTTTCAGATTTTCTTTGGCTCTAAGACAGCCTTAGTTATTTTAGATAAGGAAGCCGAGAATAGCATTCCGATTCATCAAAATGCTCAAGGAGAACTCGAAGGAACAGGATTGATCCATCAAGGTGAGTTTGTCATTTATTCACTGAATTCCAAAAACTATCAAGCAGAAACATCGGATTCTTATCAGATTTTTGGCTATGAAAACCATGCAGCGAAAACAATTGCAGAAGGATCAAAACCTTTAATAAAAGCGGCCTTTGAAGACAATGAGGTTTATTATTCTCAAGACAAGGTGACATTCAGTACGGATCAAGGCTCTGTTGTTTTTGAGTCTGTGCAGGATTTATCTGCTTTTAATACTGCAGGTCTGGCACAGATTCAAATCCAGGATCATGTTGGAATTGTCGACCGTTGGGGAAATTATCGTTTGCCTGCGGAGTATGATTCCATTCAAGGATTGAATTCTGTTCGTGTGATCACTGCAGAAAAAGATCAAAGACAGTATTGTTATGCGGTGGATGGCAACACTGTGACATTGGTAGGCGAGGAACAAGGCTACCTCCACGTATATCGCAATCGGGAATCAGAAATTATAATTGGAAAGAAGATCAATCAGAAATTTGAAGTGATTTCTGTCAACGAAGAAACAGGCAGACTTCATGATTTGATTGGCGAAGCGGATTATATCAGTAATGCAATTGATGGCAGGATACTTGTTGTCAATCAGGGACAAGGACAGCTGATTGATGTCACGACGGGGATCGAGATTGAAATTGTGGATTTAGAAGCACTGATACCAGTAACTCAAGAAAATACTGAGCTGCTTCTGGGAATTTTCTTTAAGAATGAGCAAGGTGAGATTTTCACCCTCGATGGCGATCAGCTTTATCCGTTTAATACCAAGGCATCCGTTATTTATGCGGGATATGGATATTATTATGTTAATGGGACGTTGGTTGATTTAGCCGGATTTAATTTAGGCATTGGTGAAATGCCGAAAATTTCGCTGGCATTTGACGGTCTTTACCTAAGCCAAACAATTCTAAGAAAAGATCATAGCTTCAGTGAGATCCAGATCGATGATGCAGCAAATGTTCAGGATATTGGCGAAGATCGAATTGTGGCAAAAGCGCAAGGACGGAATAACAGTCTAGTTGTATTAGATCGTCAGGGTCAAGCATTAATGAACGATCAGGAACGCGAGTTTCATTCTTTCTTTGGATCCAATGAAAAAGGAATCATTGCGACTGATAGCGGAAATCAGCGCTTGTTATATTTGAAAAATCCGGATACAAATTTATATGAGAAGCAGGGAATCCTTGAAATCTTTGGTGATTTCCTGGTTGTGAATCAGAATGGACAGGGTCAATTGTATTCCGATCAGCTGGATTTGCTGCTAAACAAAGATACAGAAATAACGAAAGTCATCGCACAAAACCTTGTTGAAGTTCAATGTGGAGAACAGGCGGAACTTTACCGATATGATGAGGGAAGGTTAACTTTAGTGACAAACGGTTCAGCATTGGCGACGCCTGAAACAGATTATTGGGGATATCTTACTGTAAAGCTGGACGATAAAGTTGGAAAATTGAAAGGAGACCAATTAATATTAGCTCCGGAATATGATCAAATCGTATTGGATCCTTCTGATCCAGGATACTATATTGCAAGCAAAAACGGAAAAAGTTATTTGTATAACACGGCTTTTGAACTATTGGGAGATGCCAATGGTTACGACGAAATAGTTAAGACCAATGATGCAGGATACCTTAACTTAATCAATCATTATGATGGCTACTCTTTGATGGGGATTGTTCATGGTGAAACGGGGAAGGGAATCCCAGAAGCTAAGTATAAATCAGCAGTCTTATCTCAGGATAAAGATGTTTTCTATATTGAAGATTATGTGGATAAACGAACCACACCGCATTTGTATGGAGTAGCCGATCTTGATGGAAATATCCTGTTTGAGCCCGTATATCTGCCAAGTGTACAAAAATCAACAGCAGCCAATCAATATGGTTTATACGAGATTACCAAAGGTGTTGGAGATTGGGAACCGATTAACCCTACGATGTATAGAAAACGCCAGAGACTGGGCTTTATGAACCGAGATTATGAAGTGGTTGTTCCGCCGGAATATGCTTATTTCTTTCCAATCAATGAAGATGGACTGATGATTACCGCTAAACGAGCCAATGATGATTATGCGGAAATTCCGCATTATGGGGTGATTGACAAGCAAGGAACAACGATTCTGGAAGCGGAATATACGCGGCTGAATGATCAAGATTTAGAGTTTGGCGGCGACAATACCCTGCATTTGAGCAGCCATGGTTTATCAACGATGACGTTAAATCAACAAGGACAGGAATTAACAGGTGTTTTTAATAAAGAACGCATTGTTTTACCGGCTCAATACAAAAAAGTAAAGATCAATGAAGAAACAATTTCGGCATTGAGGGAAGATAATCAGTGGGAAATTTATACTCCTGAGGGAAGTCTGATTACAACAATTTCTTTCTTGGACGATGAAGATTATTCCAACGTTATACTTACCCAAGATAAATTGATTGTCGTCAAAGAAACAGTAACCGATTTTGGGACACAGATCGATTACGGTTTAGCGGATCAGGATGGCACAATACTGTTGCCTGCAGCTTATTCTCAGATTTCGTACCAGGATGAAAAATGGCATTTAGAAAAATATGATGAGACAACCAATACAATACTGAAGGCTGTGATGAGTGATACGGGTGAAGTTATCATTCCATTTGATAACGGCTATGATGAAATCGGAGAGTATGTTGAGGGCTTTGTGATTGCCAGACAAGGAAGCAAAGAGACAGCTGCACGATTCTCAGCGACAAATCTTTTCTTCACACCGATCAACGCTGCGAATTATCATTTAAATATTCTTGATAGTAAAGGTGCTGCCGTTGGTAATCTGGATGAGTATGAAAGTGCACAGCTGTTGGGCGGGCAACAAATTGCTGTCAGAAAAAATGGAAAGTATTATATCGCAAAGCTGATTATCGAAGAAAAAGAAGAAAAAGCAATTGAATCAATTCAGCTTTCTCAGAGTCAGCTGCAATTAGAGATTAATCAATCTGCACAGCTGAGCTTTAGTGTGACGCCAGAAGATGCGACTGAACAGATGACAACGGTTTGGCAATCTTCAGATCCGAATGTGGCTTCGGTTGACGAACAGGGAAAAGTGAGCGCACTTGCTCAAGGCCAAACGACGATCACGCTGCAGGTCAATGGACATCAAGCAACATGTACAGTTAACGTATCGAAAAAAGCTGCTGATTCCCCTTCTGTTCCGCAATCTTCGCAAACAGAAGAATCAATAACATCATCCGTTCCTTGGTCAATCCCAGAACCAGCTGCAGGAAAAGGGAATAAAGCTTCCTCTCAAATTCAAAACAATCCCGAAACTACCTTGGAAAAATCCGCTGAGCCGCGGGATTTCTTTACTTCGCTGAATGGCTGGGATGAAGCTACGGAAGCTGAGAAAAACAGCCTAAAGAATGACTTTGAGGCCTATCTGTCAGAAAGAAAGTATGATGTGCATTCACTGGATCCGAATTCTTTGGAAACGCTTCAGACCTTTGCCGAGAAAGCTTACCCATTGAAGTTGGAAGTATCAAAGGAAGGTCTGCCAGTTCAGATTAAAGGATTATTTGCTAATGTTGATTTAGAATCCTTAGTAAAAGGCCTAAAACTGGAATATCAATTTATAGCTCAAGAAGGAACTTTGAATGAAGTGCAGATTGATGAGACGAAATATCCATCAGCTTGGACTTTCCACCTTCATTTCATGTTAAAAGAGGGTCAGGAAGAGATCAAGAAGTTGACTTATCCTATGACGATAAGTTTGCCGACTCCTGATTTTGCCAAAGGAAAAGGAGACTTTGTCATCATTCCGCTGTCTGATTCCAATGCGGAAGCAATTCCTGTGCAATTCCATGCCAATGGCTCATTCAGCTTTGAAACAAATCAACTTGGAAACTTTGCTTTAGTGGAAAAACAAGAGCTGACTAAGTCGGAAGATCATTCTTCAAACGTAGGATTAATTGGATTGTCAGGTTTGCTTGGCATAGCCTTTGTCGGGGTAATCCTGTTGATTATCAAACGCAGATTTAAACAAAAACAATAAAACATAAAAAAGAATCACAATGACAACCTGAATCTTGGTTCTCAATGTGATTCTTTATTTTAAAATGCAACTTCTTTCTTAATGATCCGGGAAGTCATGCGGTAGAAGATGAGATAGAAGATCGTGAAGATAACGGCGCAGACGCTGACGCAGGTATAGGTAAAGACAGGATTGGTCAGCTTCAGCGCGACCAGCAGAGTCTGCATCAGCGGCATCGCAAAGCCGGTATGAAGCAGGGCGGTGATCAAAGGAAGGAAGAAGACCAGAATGACCTGACGGTTGATGGTTGCGGAAACCTCCTGTTCATCCATGCCGACCTTCTGCAGGATGAGGTATTGTTCACGATCATCCATCGCTTCTGAAATCTGTTTGAAGTAGATGATCAGAACCGTGGCAGTCAGAAATAACACAGAGAAGAAAACACCGACAAACAACAATCCGCCATACATGCTTCGGAATTCCTGACGGTCATAATCCAGGCAGGTCGCATAACGGACAGGCGCGTCCAGAGCGCGGACTTTCTGATTGAAAGCCTCGTAAAAGGCTGTTCGATCTTCCAATGTTCCAGCATAATTGACGCCGATTCGCGTATTGCTTTCCCACTCGCCTTCCTGCAGATAATCCTGAACAGACATCAGCGACGCTTCGTCCGCGAAGACCAGAAATAACAGTTTACTGGAATTCGAAGTATTCGTGCCCCCGCCGTTGTTGTACTTGCGGCAGGAAAAGGGAGTATCACGCTGGATATCCTGAACTGCATAGGTTTTTCCCTGAATCGTTAAATCCGAAAGCTGAAGCTGTTTATTTCCCGTGAGAATCAAGATTTCATCTTCCTGCAGCTTGGCTGTTTGTCCGCTAATCCGCCGATACGTATCAGCCTGGATCAAAAAGACATCATAGCCATAATCAATCACCGCGCTGCGCAGGCCGACAAGATAATCGCTGGTAACAAAGGGGCTTAACACATTATCCTGCAGCTTGGAATAAGCATCGGCGTAGCTGTAAATCTGGACGTCTTCGAGAACCACGTTATTTTCCGCAGCCAGTTGTTGAGCAACTGCGGCAAGTTCAGCCTGTTTGGAAGAAGTCAGCTCTCCTGTCAGCGTATAGGTCAGATCATCCGGATTGGATTCGGATAGGGCGTTATCCTCGCCGAAGAATAAGGCCGCACTCCCGCCCATCGTGACTAACAGCATCGTACTGAGGATGCAAATCGTCGTCAGACTGGCCGCATTACGGCGAATCCGATGGGACAACATCGAAACCGCGACGAAATTGTTGGGCTTGTAATAGAAGGATCTGCGTTTTTTCAGCCAGCGCAGAAAGAATGTGATTCCGGATTCAAACAAGATCGAAGTTGCAAAGATGACTAACAGACAATCGAAAAAAAACACCATCAACGCGGTAAACATATTGTTGGTCAAGAGGGCAATAGCATAAGCGATCCCAAGAACAATTACGCCGATTCCCGTTTTCACAGCGAGAAACCGCACCGGTTTGTCGGCTTGTTTTTCGCTGTGAAGCAGTTCAATCGGATTGATCCGATGAATCTGGAACAAGGAAACCGCAGTTGTGACGATAAATAATCCGAGAAAGACGACGGTTGTGCAGATCAGCGCTGTCAGGGAAAAGGTATATGGAAGCCCGTCAGGACTGTTGAGCATCCGCAGCAGGATCATCCACATCAGCTGACCGCCGACAAAGCCCAGAATCAACCCCAAGGCCAGCGAGGCCGTCGTCTGGATCGCATTTTCCCAGAACAGAATTAGTGAAATATGCTTTTTTTCCATGCCCAAGATCGTATATAATCCCAATTCCTTCTTTCTTTTTTTCAACAACATCTGATGGATGGAGATCATAAACAGAATCGCAAACGTAGTGATGACGAAAACGCCTAGCTGGAAGATAAAAGCCAGCGTGGCCCCGCCGCGGATTTCCGGGACATGCGGGTTAAACATCATCGTCATGATCAGAAAATGCAGAAATACGGTCACGGTACTGGCCAGAAAAAAAGGCAGTGTGACGTTCTGCGTGCGCCTGAGATTGGACCAGGCCAGCCGGAATGCATAGCGGATCATAGGCGTTCTTCTCCTTGCCGGGTCGCCATGGATAAGGAGGCGGTGATGCGGTCATAAAAGACCTGCTGCGACTGATCGCCGCGGCACAATTCAGCAAACAGCTTGCCGTCGCGGATAAACAATACCCGTTGGGCATGACTGGCCGCCAAGGAGCTGTGCGTGACCATAAGCAGTGTCTGACCTTGCTTGTTGAGCTGATCAAAAATGCTCAGCAGCTGTTGGGAAGAACGGGAGTCCAAGGCTCCGGTGGGCTCATCCGCCAGAATCAGACGCGGCTGTGTGATCACCGCTCGGGCAACGGCAGTCCGCTGCTTTTCACCGCCGGAAATTTCAACCGGATAATGTTCTAATAACGCTTCAATCCCTAAACTGTCGACAACGGGTTTCAGCCGGCGCTGCATTTCTGCCAGCGGAGTACGGGAGAGCACTAACGGCAGAAGAATGTTGTCGCGGACAGTGAAGGTGTCCAGAAGATTAAAATCCTGGAATACAAAGCCCAGCTTTTCCCGCCGGAAAGCGGCCAGATTTTTTCCCTTCACCAGCTTCATGGACTTTCCTTCCAGATAAACCTCACCGCTGGTGGGCATATCCAGCGTTGCCAGGATATTCAGCAGCGTTGATTTTCCGGATCCGGAAGCTCCCATAATCGCGACGAATTCACCAGCTTCCACGGAGAAGCTTACCCCGGCCAAAGCACGGCAAGGCTTTCCTCCGGCGCGGGTGTTATACACTTTTTGAATGTTCTCTGCACGAAGCAGTTCCATTTTGCATCCCTCATTTCTTTCATCTGCCTCCATTTTATCGTGATCAGAAAATTCGCTCCATCGACTTAACGAACAATTTCCCAGGAAATCAAACATTTTTGTCACGATGGAAAGCACCAGATCAACGATAGAAAAATAGGTCGGATTGAGGAAAAATCAGATGAACCTGAGTCCCTTTGTCCTTTTCCGATTCCAGAACCAGCTTGATGTTTAAGGAATCCGCGGTTTTTTTGCAGAGCGTTAAGCCGATCCCGCTAGCTTTAAAATCCTGATGACCATTATATCCGGTATATCCATGCTCAAACAAACGCTGCTGATCGGCTGCGGAAATACCCTTGCCCGTGTCGGCGATGATCAGATGCGGTGCGGGATCTGACTGAAATGTTACGCTGATCGTTCCGGAATCGGTATATTTTAAAGCGTTGGACAACAGCTGTTCCACCATGAAGCCAAGCCATTTCCGGTCGGTGATCACGGTCTGGTGAAATGGAGTGAAATCCAGCTGCAGCTTTTTCAAGATAAATGGAAGCGCCTGTTTGCGGATCACTTCCGCGCAAAGTTCCCCCAGATCACAAGGTTCCAGGATTAAATCTTCTTTTAAATTCTCAATTTGGATAGCTTTGAGCGCTGTTTGCGCATATTGTTCAGTGCGCATTAAAGCCAGCTTCATCTCATTGAGATGACTGGCGGAAAGGATGTCGTCAGGTTCCAGACTTTCAATGATTAAGCTGAGCGAAGCCAGGGGCAGCTTAATCTGATGCATCCACATCGTAACCAGTTCTTCTCGCTGCTGCTGAGCAGTCAGTTGTTTTTGTTTTTCGAAAGTTAAAATTTCGCGCTGTTTGAGGATCAGCTGCTGATAACGCTGCTCCAGGGGATCCTGCGTATCCGGCATCTCCCGTTCCAAACTGATCCAGGCTTCTTCCAAGGCATCGAGCTGATTCAGACGACTGCGATAATTGCGGTAGTCAAACGCCGTAATGATCGCCAATACAGTAACGACGATCAGCGCGGTATAGCCAATCGATGCCAGCGGATACCAATAGAGATATTGCAGGAAAAGAAAAATGATCAGGACAACAGCTGTCCACAGAAACAAAAATTGGCGATGCCGCAGATAACTTCTAAGCATGAAGCAGATACCCCAATCCCTTGCGTGTTTCGATGCAGTCCTCGATTCCCAGTTGTTCCATCTTGCGGCGCAGACGGTTGACGTTTACGGTTAAGGTATTTTCATCCACGAAACAGTCGCTGTTCCACAGCTTAAGCATGATTTTCTCCCGGGAAACGACTTTATTTTTATTTTCCAAAAGCAGCTGCAGAATTTTAAACTCATTTTTAGTTAATTCACACTGGCGTCCTTCTTTGCTTAAGGAAGCATCGGCAAGATTAAAGACGGCGCCCTGAAATTCCATCAGGGTTCCGGAAGGTTCATAACTATAGGTCCTGCGCAGCAGGGCCTGAATCCGGGCAACCAGAATTTCCATCGAAAAGGGTTTTGTCAGATAATCATCCCCACCCTGGTTCAAGGCCATGATAATATCAAGATTTTCACTGTGAGAAGACAAAAAAAGAATCGGAACTTTGGAAAGCTTGCGGATCTCAGCACACCAGGCATGACCGCTTTTTCCCGGCAGTGAAACATCCATGATGATCAGCTGCGGCTGAACCTTTAAGAATTCTTTGTCTAATTGATCGAAATCCACAGCGGCTTCACATGGATATCCCCATTTCGTTAAGTTTTCCGAAATCAGACGGGCAAGACTGGGATCGTCCTCAATGATCCATATTTTATTCATTAGTCATCCTCCCTTTTCTTTATTATAACTAAAAAAACGAGAGAAAAGGCGAATGTGACAAAAATGATTGATTCCTCAGTGCAGAAGAAAATAACAGAAGCACACTTCTGCTTGTATACTCAGTGAAAATACTTCTCAAAAATCAAACGGCTAGAATTTATGGGTTAAGCCGTATCCGGACTCCCGCCGCATTTTCAACCTTGTCCAGTTCATTCAGATTGAAATCCGCCGGCAGGAATTAAAAAGGAACGTTTCGAATCAAAAAGAAACCATTGGGTTAACGAGCGGTTCATCACTATTTTTAAATTGGGTGACCCAAGTGAACTATCGAGATTCCAATATTGATATTCAGAATCCGGGAAAAGCGTGTTTGGCGTCATTTTGATATTTTTAAGCTGGATTTCAATTTCACCGGCATGCAGACTCCCATGAAATAGGTTGGATTGATTTACTGTTCCCTGCAGGTGTAATTCGAGGTTCTCCGAGGAACAGGCACCCAGGCACCGCATCGTCAACGTTTGATCTATATCGCGCCAACGCATGACTTGGATGATCCGCAGTCCAGTTAAAAGAAAGAAACTCAACAGGAGTATTGCGCTGCCGATCATCATTTTTAAAATCCAGCTTCGATGTTTTTGCATTCTTGTAAGTGCCTTTCTTAATGGAGTGATGGTGGATGTTGATCGAGCTTAAGTAATTTGTATTGAGCCAGGTCAGATCCTGTTTATAATCCGTGTGTTTTCTTAGGTTTTAAGTATCAATTTGACAATAGCGCTTTCGCTCTGTCCTGATTCTAGTTTATAATAAAAAGAAAGAGAAATAAAGATGACGGAAGATATCGATAGGGGAGAAAAGAATGAATCAGGAAAAAACCAGTGAAAAAAGGCTTCGAATTTTGAAATCAGCGGCTAACTTAATTGCACAGAAGGGATATTATGGAGTAGGGTTAAAAGAAATCCTGGATACGTGCGGGATCCCGAAAGGTTCCTTTTATTATTTCTTTCCTGATGGTAAGAATCAGCTTGGGGTTGAGGTGCTGAATTACGCGTATGAACGGATGGAAAAGGGAATCTTGACTTCCATCTTTCCTGTTTCAGATAATGCGGTGGAAGTGTTTGTGAAGATGGCTCATCATATTGCGGATATGCTGGCCAATAATAAAGGATATGCTACTTCGCTGGTCATTACGTTTATTGGTATTGAAGCATCGGATATCAGTGCTGAAATGGAAGCCGCCGCCAAGCAGGTCTATATTCGTTGGATTCGCCTGTATCAGGATAAACTGACAGCCTGTGGCTACAGTGAAGAAAAAGCCGCCAATTTAGCTCCGCAGATCTGTGCTCTGATCCATGGTATGACCCTATCCTGTTGGATTCGCAAAGATACCTCGGAATTATCAGCACTGGAACCCGCTATTCGAGCGCTGCTTGAAAAATAAATACATAATAAAAAAAGCTTCGCTTTGAAGCTTTTTTTGCTTAGCTAAAGGGATTCATCATGGATATATCAATCTGACAGCGTTGTCCTTCTTTTTAGACCGCTTGTTTTTAGTTAGTTGCTTAGCGATTTGAGAATCAGAGAAATTGGGATGGGCCTGAATTATTTTTAATATCTTTTCAATGAAAGTAATTTCTTCTTCTAAAGCTTCAGCGATAGCTTCGGCTGTCTTGCCTTTCGCCGCTTTTTTGCGGATCAGATGAACCTTGGCAATCAGAATTCCTTGTTGGAGTCCCTCTTGTCTTCCTTCGAGTTTTCCTTCTTTTCTGCCTTTTCGCTCGCCCTTTTTCATGCCATTAAAGTATTGTCCCATTAATTCCATTTCATGCGCCATTTCGTCTGTCTGCCGCATGAATTCAACCATTTCACGAGGGATAGCTTCCATTCTTTCCACCGCCTTTCGACACCCTTCGTCCAATTCCATAATCTTGCGGATCCACGCTCTTTTTGATGGATCTCCTGCATATTTTAGGATGACTACCCACCGCTCTGAAGCCGTCAGCTGCTCTGTCGGTTTCTTCGCTAAGCGTTCCGCTCTATCTACTTCAACAATACTCAGATGAATATATTCTGTCAAGGATTTCGCATTGCGGCTGCCGACAAAGGAATAGTCTTCAAAATATTGATCCGGATCATCAAAAATGGGAAATCCGCAATCATTAAGACCCAAATCGGTTTTAACTTTGAGAAGTCCACACCGCGCATAGGCTGACTGCTGAACAGGCTGGAGGCGTAAAAGGCAATGCGGATCCCTTGTAAAGTCCGGTTTCCTGAACGCTGCATTTCAACATTAAACATCAGATGATCGTTGATTAAGCCGCAGGCGTCATAACGGTTGGCTTTTTGATCTTCAAAGTTTACTGTTTCTTCATTGGGAAACAACACAATCTTTTTGATGACGAGCTGGGGATGGATCGCTTGAAGCAGGAATTTAAGAATTTCCAGATTAAAAGGATTACAGAAAACGTGTTTGAAGACCCAGTCTTCCGTTAAAGATAATGGCTTTTTTCTTTTCACGCGGGACGATTTGTATTTTGTGTTAACCGAATTCATGTTTATCATTAACCCACTATGATACATATTGCGGAAAAATGGAAAAAGCCCCGCCGAAAATCGAAGAAAATTCATTATTTTAGACAAAAAGAAGAAAAGTGTTGAAATATTTTACATTTTGATGGGATTGAAGCAATAAAAAAAGCATTCCCTGATTAAATAGGGAACGCTGATTTCGGATTGTGCCAGTGCAGTTTTTAGAACTATAGATTAAGTATGAACTACTTTTAAGTCCGCAATCTTCTCGGGTTACTGGCTTTCGTGATCGAGAAATTCCAACAGATAAGGTGTAGAAAGATCATTAACACTTAGGAAAAAGGCCATGTACCGACATTTCTGAAATTGTTCTCCATCCAGGGTGAACGTATATCCCATTTGACAACGCGGATTGCAGTCGGTGGGATCGATCAGCCGCTTACAGACGGAAGCTTTGCGAATTTCTTTTTTCATTTTTTCCGGAAGGGTATTTAAAAAGGATTCATATTGGTCTAAGCTCTCCGGATACAAGCGCAGTTTGACGCCGGTCTTGCGGCAGACAAAGTTGGCAGCCGTTTTGCGGGCAGAGTTGATATAACTGACAGTATACCCGCTTTTCGCTTCTTTGATTTCAGCCTGACAGCCTTGCTTTAAAAAGGCTTGATGCAGCGCCTGAACGCAAGTTTGTTCATCGGGTTTTAAGCTCTGCTTAAAATTTTCAAATTCAGCACTCATTGCGCATCACTTGATTTTGCCCGTACTACTGGAATCCAGACTTCGAAACGTGCTTTGGATGGGTCAGGTTCCAGATAAACCTCGATATCCGGACCATTGTCATATTCATACCCGGAAGTCGGCAGCCATTCGGTAACGATCCGGCGCTCCAACTCCTGAATGGCCTGCGGGCAGGCGCCTTCGCCGGAAAAAATTGCCCAGGTATAAGCCGGAACAGTGTATTCTTCCAACGGAGCTTCCGCAGGAAGGCTGGTTGCCACGGAGATGAAGTATTTCCATTGCTCATTGTCAAAACAGGCGCTGACACCTAAAATTCCCATGATCGAGGTGTTCATCATCGATGCCAGCTTGGGGATGAATCCTTCCTGAGCCGCTTTGCCCCACAGCTGAGGAACGACAGAAAAGTTTTCCTCCGTGTTGTTTTTCATTGGGGCGGATAAGCCCACGATTCGAAATGCTTCTTTCTTTTCAATCCGATAATTCATTTCTTCCACTCCTTTAACAGTGATCCGAAAACTGATTGGAGGAAAAGTTTTGACAACGCAGCCCGCTTTGCGGACTGCCGAAGGGGCGATCCCATGCACGCTTTGAAAGGCACGGTTAAACGCTGTCGGTGAGTTGTATCCATATTTCAGCGCCAAATCAATAATTTTGATTTCACTTTGCTGCAGCTCAACGGCGGCAATCGACATCCGCCGCCGGCGCAAGTATTCCGAAAGCGGAATTCCGGCGATATAAGTGAACATGCGCTGATAGTGATAGCTGGAACAACAGGCAATTTGTGCAAGGTCATCGATCTCGATCACTTCGCTTAGATGTTCCTCGATGTAATTCAGCGAAGCGTTCAGCCGTTCAATCCATTCCATAGTCTTCAGATCCTTTCTGTAATTTTATTGTACTCAAAGCCGGTGTAAATTTCCTCGCATTTCCCGGCCAGAAAAAGCGAGTTTTAAAGATTGATGTCTGCTTTGCGGGCTTGCCGGCAGAGTTCCTTGTAGGGCAGGGTATAACACTTTCCGTCTTTGATGAAGTGGGTACCGCACTGCCGAAATTCAAAGTGCGTGTTCTGACGCTGGCATTGATCGTGCAGATCAACAATCCAGGCATAATCCAAGGGCCGGGCGCAGCGGTCAGATTCGCCGCCGGCTACGACTAACTCAATCTCCCCGCTTTTCAGCCAGTCTTCCAGCTGAATCGCTTCCAGCATGGGCTGGCAGATAATATTCTTGTGGACAATGGGCAGCGTGGAAAACAGGGTTAATCGTTCATCTGCCCGCTGTTGATTTTCCACCGTACACCCAATGGTGACATTGGGATATCCATTCCCCCAATCCTCGGGAAGTCCGACAGTGAAGCGTTCAATGCGCTTGGTCAGAAACAGAAAGTGAAGATCAGGCCGCTGACGGATGATCTGCCAGGCTTCAGGACGCCAGGGATCGGCATCTTCAACAAAGAAATCTGAAGAAAAGCAGACATAAACGATCTGGCCGCTTTTCATCTTCCAGTCACCGTTGGCCTTTTTTTCCAAAGGGGCATCAAAACGCTCACTGCGTATGATCATATTCGTATCGACACCGCGCCGGGCATCGCCTTTATGGATGTAACAATAACGGCAGCCTTCACTTTTCCGATGACAGCCGCGCCAGGGATTCCAAAATGCCATAGTCTTTCTCCTTGTTCATCTTCACTGTCTTGCAGACAACGGTTGATTTCATTATGCGAGATGGATAAGGGAAAGTAAACCGGGAAATTCAGGAGAATGAGAAATAAAATTGGAAAACAGGATAAAACGCTTGATCTACACAGTTGTATGTGGTATATTTCTATTATAAAGATAAAAATGTACCACATGCAGGAGGAATTAGCATGAAACGAAAACGAAATATATACGGTTTAATGGGTTTGCTTTCTTTGTTGGGATTCATTGGCATCTTTACAAAAGAAAGAGGATTTCTGGCATTTTTTGCTTTCGTCGTTGATTTTGGATACTTTTTCATAAAATCCGATGAAATGCTGGAAGCATACATGGATAAAGCCGCATCGCTGGCCTTTTACAGCGGTATGCTCGTAACCGCGGCTGTTACTTTGATCCGTTTCTTCTTCGCAGGTCAGCCAGGAAATACGGCACTGTTGACAGGTTTTGCATCCGGCTGGGGAGTTTCAGTGATGGTTCATGGACTCTTGATCGGTTATTATCAATTTAGAGAAAGCTGGGGAGTTGGAGAGTGATCCAAAATCGAATTAAAGAATACCGTGCCAAACGGAACATGAAGCAGGAAGAACTTGCTGCTTTGGTCGGCGTTCGTCGGGAAACGATTGGCAACCTGGAAAAGGGAAGGTACAATCCTTCTTTGGTCTTAGCCTGGAATATAGCTAAGGTATTTGACGTGACGATTGAAGAAATCTTTACTGTAGAAACAGATTAGAACCGAAATAAAAGGTCTGCCCTTAAAAAGAACAGACCTGAATTGATCATAGATTCAAAAACAGAGGAATGAAGCTTATTCGCCTAAGCTGTTGACGGCACTGGCGCCTGCCAGACGTCCGGAAGTATAAGCCCAGCCCTGAGCTGCGCCGCCATAGGTGACGTATTCACGCTGTTCAGAGAACAGAACACCCAGTGAATCGGTACCTACCGCGTACAGACCGTTGATCGGTGTCGCATTGTCAGAACCTAAGACCTGCATATCCGTGTTGACATCCAGACCGCCGACCGTGGAGTAAATGTAAGAAGCACCTACGAAAGCATAGTACGGGCCTTCTTCATTGATCTTCATCGTTAAGAAATCAGCCGCTTTGCCGAATTCTTCATCGCTGCCAGCCTCAACCGCAGCGTTGTAACGGTCGATATTATCCTGTAAAACGGCTGGATCGATGCTCAGCTGTTTGGCCAGATCTTCTAACGTATCACCCTTATAGGCAATGCCTTTTTCAACACACAGATTGATCAGTTCATCGACCGGCAGCGGTTTGCCTGCGTCGATGCCGCCCTGACAGGTCAGATCGTCGCCGAAGCTGACAGGCAGACCGTTCTTCTCAACTTCACGGAAGAAGTCGTCTGACCAGATCGTGTAATAACGCGGGCCAGATTTCCAGGTCTGGAAGGTTCCAGCTTCGTTGGAGAACCGTTCACCCTTCATGTTGACCTGCAGCGCATAAGCCGCACTGGCCAAAGCGTTCGGGAAGTCGTTCAGAGAATTTCTGCGCGGCAGCTGTGTCCAGAAGCCCAGGTCGTTTTCATCGCCGACCACTTCAACTGGATATTCGTGCAATGTAATCGGTGCACCCTGTAAGTGAACCATCGGCGGCATTCCAATATTGTAGGTGCCGGCGCCCAGATCCAAGGCTGATCCGATCATTGTTCCGTCGTTCTGCTGCATGCCGTACATCAGCCAGCTGCCTTTTAACGGATAATATTCGTTTGACAGGTATTTTTCCTGCAGGGCGGCATTGTTGGAGAACCCGCCGGTGCCGATGATGACTTTCTTGGCATTGATCGTGTACTGCTTGCCGTCATAGCCTTCTGCTTTCACGCCGGTTACGGCATTGGAAGCTTGATCATAGATCAATTCTTTGGCTTCGACTTCCAGCATGTAGCGGCCGCCGACTTTTTCATAGTCTGCGATCATGCTGTCAAACATTTCGCCGGTTTCCTTTTTCCAGTTGCCGTATCCCTGACCGGTATACTGGAATTTGACGTACCAGATATCCTCGTCGGTGAAACCGCGCTGCGGACCGCCGTATTGGTAGCCTTCTCCCTCCGGGGAACCCTTGCCGTAATCAAAGCCGTGGCTGATCAGCCAGTCGACAGTTGGGCCGGATTCCTCAAAGAACAGATCCAACAGGTCCTGCTTCGCATCCCCTTTGGTGAAATTGTTCCAGTCTTCCTTCATCGCCTCGGCGTCGACATAATCCTTGCCGCCATGGTAAGTCTTGTCATATTCCGGAGCATTAATGCCCATTGTATCGGCGGTAATGCAGGAAGTGCCGCCATATTTGCCGGCCTTGTCAATCGCCAGAACGCTGACTTTGGAGGCATCATTGCCGTTAGCGGCATACTGTGTTTCCGCAGCGCTCATCGCCGCGGCTGTACCGGAACCGCCCATACCGACGACTAAGACGTCAACATCAATGGTTTCCTGTTCTGTGGATTTAGCTGGTGTTTTATAAAAGTTTTTAATGGCTGCCGCTTCTGACCCACCTTCTGCTAAAGCCTGGGCAACGGCTTTTTCCGTAGCCTGCTTGATTCCGGTGCGGGATCCGGTGCAGCCGGTAATCGAATCGACAGTGACGGACTGGTTTTCCAGAATCCGCGGAATCAGTTTTTCTTTTGCGGCTTCTAAGAATGGATAGGTATCGCCGTTGTCGAGAACTTCAATTTTCTCAATTTTGTCTTCGCTGACAGTCACCGCAACTTCCATTTCTTTAAGTAAGGAGAATCCACTGGCTGTCACGTTGTACGTTCCAGCTTTCATTTTGGCGGCTGGGATTTCCGCTGAGGTTCCATTGTACTCATCAATCGCTTCCTGAACCGCGGTTTTGATTGCGGTTGAGGTGACTGTTGCCCCTGCAACACCGTCAATATCGGCATTTCCTGCCTCCAAAATCTTGGCTGGCAATTCGTTCAATGCCTGTCCGCCGATCGTCGGCGTTTCTTTGTCGCCGACAGCGTCTACACCTGCCAGCTTGCCGTCTTTGTCAAAGTTTACTGTGACGGTTACATCACCGCCGAAACCTTGAACTGTTTTTGTGATCGTCGCTTCGCCTTTTGAACTACCGTTTCCCTGAGCAGGTTCGTTCTTGGTGCTGCAGGCTGTAGTTGTCATCATCAGTCCTGCAAGCAGAAGCGCCATCAGCTTTTTACTGCTTTTCATGTTCATTTCCTCCCTTTCCTGATCTGCAGTCATCTCAAACTCCGCAGATCTTATCTGTATTTTATCATGATAAAGAATTATCAAGGATTAAGTGAAGATTAATTTTTCAACAAATTAGTTATAATATTGAACTATCAATAAATATGAATCATATTGAATGATGATGCATGGAAATCAGAATGGCAGCCAATCTGATTCTGAAAGCGAAAGGAAGGAATTGCTTTTCCGCAGCAGGTTCTCTATAATGAAACGCAAAGGATAGGAGTGAAAAACCATGCTCAAAGAGTTTAAGAAATTCGCATTAAAAGGAAATATGATTGACTTGGCAGTCGGCGTTATTATTGGCGGCGGCTTCAATACGTTAGTGACTTCCATGGTCAATGATATCATCATGCCGGTGATCAGTTTGTTTACCGGACGGCTGGATTTTACCAATATGTTTGTCGCACTGGATGGTCAGCATTATACGACGCTGGCGGAAGCTCAGGCGCATACATCTACGATTGCCTACGGCAGTTTTATTACCGGTCTGATTAATTTCCTGTTAACGGCGTTTGTCATCTTTCTGGTCATTCGCTGGATGAATAAGCTTCGCGCTAAAGAAGAACCGGCCCCGCAGCCAAAAACGACGAAGGTGTGTCCATACTGCAAAACGGAAATTGATCTGCACGCCACCCGCTGTCCGCATTGCACCTCGAAGCTGGAGGAAGCTGAAGTATAAAATTTACGGGTCGTTAAACTCTCTCGATGGGGAGAGTTTTTTTTTCTATTAGGAAATTGCATCAAAACGGGCAGTGAATTCAAATGAGTTGAATAACTCAAACGAATCTTATAGAAAAGAAAAATGACCT
>OAWV01000090.1_pt1 | contig 85868 bp, 78 predicted proteins | sample 1495551 | NCBI WGS metagenome assembly OAWV01 (sample SAMEA2580245, study PRJEB22360) | human gut metagenome | biome: human gut; feature: human-associated habitat; material: faeces | place: Denmark | collected 2008/2010 | reverse complement strand
TGATCCAGTACGCCGCTGCCGTTAAAAACATAAGAAGTGACATTCAGCGGCAGGATGTCGCCGGCAATTCCGCCGACCAGCTTGGTTGTGGAATTGGAATGGTTAAACGCTTCAATACAGGCATGAATATCGTAATAATGATCAGAACAAAGCACATGCATGAGTTGGGCTTCGGCGCGGTTGGCGAACGCCGCGAGTTCACGTCCGATTTCAGCCGCTGATTTATTTTTCCACGTGAAAAACGCCGTCTGAAAATGCGCCTTTTCATAGTCGTCGATTAAGACTAAAGTTTGATCTGAATATTGCTGATCCTGGAAAATGACTCCACTGGCGCTGCAGCCGATGATCTGAGCCTGCGGAAACTGAGCCTGCAGCGTCCGGGCCAGCTGGGCGGCTTCTTTGCGGCTGGCAATCGCTGTATAAATCCGGATCAGATAAGGCACAGTGCAGTCCAGCGCTTGTTCTTCAATCAGCGCTTTCAAAGAGACTTTGTCTTTGTATAAAAAGCTGACAGTTCGCATCGCCCATGCCTTCTTTCTTCTTCAGGATATTTCGGGATTAAAAATTTCAAGTTAAAATGTTCATTTCTAAACTAAATACTAGCACACTCAGGGCTAAAAAACAAATCCCAAGCCGGCTGAATGACAGCTTCTTGTCTCGATTTTCCTGGATGATATCGAAGGACTGACCATAAGTCCGCGATCCCTGAAAAAACAGCTGTGTTTTAACGCCGATCTTTATATAGAATAGAGATCATGTCTTTCTTGACAACATTACTATATAGGAATATCCTTTGAGGTAAGGAGATGAATCATGAAAACATACGGAGGATTTCTGATATCGCAGATTCGTCAGCTCAGCGGCCGTACCTTTGAAAAAATATTAAAGGAAAAAGGCATCGACGCCTTTAACGGGCCGCAGGGCAGAATTTTGTATGTACTGTGGGAACAAGGCGAGTTATCGATTACCGATATTGCCCGGCTGACTTCGCTGGCCAATACGACGCTGACGGGAATGCTGGATCGGATGGAGGCGCAGGGTCTAGTTGTCCGGATTCCCGATCAGCACAACCGCCGCCGGATTCTAATTCAGCTGACGCCCAAAGCGAGGCGGCTGCAGGATGCGTATGATGAAGTATCGGAAAAAAACAACGCAATCTTTTATGCCGGGTTTACTCAATCAGAGATTCAGCAATTTGAAGCGATGTTAAAACGGATTCTGCAAAACTATGAGGAGGAAAGCCAACATGAATGAAACGCTCAAAACACTGCAGTCCCTGCGCTCGATCCATTGGCAGTTTAACGAAAAGCCGGTTTCCCGTGAGGATATTGAAACGATTGTTGAGCACAGCCTGCGTGCGGCCAATAGTGACAATCTGACCGATTATTCTGTCATTGCCGTAACGGATCCCGAAATTCTAAGCCAGCTTACGGAAGGGGAGTCCGGCGGCCAGGCCCTGACCTGTCTTGTCTATGCGATTGATCAGACGCGGATTATAAAATGTGCCGAAGCGTTAGGCTATGATGAATATCAGCCCTGGCATCGGCTGTATAATTTCTTTATCATGATTGCAGATGTCTGTGCGGCCGCCCAGACGGCGGTCATCGCGGCCAAATCACTGGGCATGGATTCGCTGATGACCAATTTTTCGCATCGGCATAAGCCGCAGGAAATCATGAAGCTGCTGAATATGCCGCAGGAATATTGCTTTCCTGTGATTCAGGTCGTGCTGGGCTATACCGACAAGGATCCTCAACAGACCCGCGGACGCCTGGCGATGAAGCATGTGCTGCATTATGACCGTTATGAACCTGCCTCGGAGGCGGAAGTTCAGGAAATGATTGCAGAGATGGATCTGGTTTATCCGGAATATATCGGCGGTCAGTATAAGCATGCCCTGGATTGGTACTTTAACGAATGGTTTATCGAATGGTATGATGAACAAGTCTATCAGGATTTATGTGATTGTCTGATTCATTCCAAACTGCTGTGTGAGCGGCCGGGATTCAGCGCTGAGGGCCTGATTCGGAAATAACAGCTCATTTACATCTGTTATCATATAAAAAAGAATGAAAAGATAAGCAATAATTTATATATTAAATAAAGATACGGATAAAGACATGTGCCTGTCAAGCAGTATAATTTAAACCTTTTTCTTTCAATGCAGCATCGGCTGATCGCTTAAAGTCAATGTTGTTTAGGGGTTGTTCAGGGAACACTATGGAAATGCCCAGACTCGGATAATCTTAAACTATTAAAACAATATTGAACAAACGTAAGCATAGAATCAGCGGATTGCCAATACAAATGATTAATCTAGTCAATAAATAATAAAAAAATCTCTGCTGTTTTATAGCAGAGAAGCTTTGAACTGAAATGGTGCGCGTGAAGGGACTCGAACCCCCATGGATGAACCGCCAGATCCTAAGTCTGGTGCGTCTACCAATTTCGCCACACGCGCATACTCAGATATTATAACAAGACTTCTGAATTTTGACAAGAATACGTTGGCAATTTTGGGCAAGCGGAGGATCAGGATAACTATCGGTGAATGATAAGCTAGAGTGAGCTTCCAGTTGGATTAAAAGGCGGCTGATTTTAAAATCTCCGCAGGCCTTTCCGGTTTCTTTCTTCCGTGGCTTTCGCCGTGTGTTTCAATTTTATGATTGCTCTTTATCTATAATAAATAAGACTCTCGGAATTGTTGTATCCAGGAGATTTTGACAGGATTTGCGTTTGAAAATGAAATCATTTTATGTTTATATCTGGACAAGTACAGCCGGCTCGTTTATAACAGAAGATAGAGAAGTCTTGCAGTGAATTCCTTGGTCAGCTGAATGAGTCTGACTTATTGCTGTGCTAGCGGAGGACGTAAAATCTTGCGTTAAGATTGTTGGTTATCAGAAAGGAATTGCCTGGACAAGACTTCGGATTTCAGAGATGTTTCATGCGGCTGTTTATTGAAGGAGAAAGAAAGGAGGTCAGATAAGGCGGTCAGAAACCTTGGGTAATTCTTGATTTTGGATAAGGATTAGGGTCTTGACGACAGAGCTGGTTAGAGCGTTTGATCAGCGGCCATGATTTGATTAGAGAAGGAGAAATTGGAATGATTATTTACTCTGAACGTGTTTGTCTTCCAGATGGAATCCAGCCTGCTTATCTGATTGAGGAAAACGGCAGAATTAAAGCCGTTGCCGGCAAGGAAGCGGGATTGAAAGCTGACGTTGATTATGGAAATCAGCGGATTATTCCGGGAATTATTGATACCCATAATCATGGAGCGGCCGGTTATCGCTTTGATGATGCGAATGAAGAAGAACTGAAACAGCTGCTGAAAGCTCAGGCGGCGCATGGCGTAACGGCGATTCTGCCAACGACGACGATCGTATCTCAGTTTCCGATTTTAGCCAAACTGGCAGAGGAAACGTTGGATGGGGCACGAATCGCAGGCATTCATTCAGAAGGCCCTTGGGGTGCTCGAGTCGGAGAAAAAGGGATTAATACCGGTTATCCGCCTGTGGATCTTGACCACGCGAAAAAGATGATCGAAGAGGCGCATGGAAAATTGGTGCTAGTGGATATCGCGCCGGAAGTGCCGGGTGCGTTGGAGGCCATCGATTATTTTGTTTCTCAAGGTGTTACGGTAGCCGCTTATCATACCAACGCGAACTATGCGGAAGCGAATCGCGGCATCGATCATGGCATTACGGTGGCGACTCATCTGGGCAATGTCATGACCGGACTGCATCATCGGGATATCGGCACAATGGGAGCCTGCATTCTGCGGGATGAGGTGGACTGCGAATTGATCTGCGACGGTCTGCATGTCTGTCTGCCGATGATTCAGCTGATCATGAAGATGAAAGACCATGACCGGATTATGTTGGTTTCGGATAACGGAGCTTTCTTAGGCGCGCCGGTCGGCTATTACAAGGGCGGCAAAAAGAATGAAAACAGCGACCGTGCAGTGCTGGAAGTAACTCCGGAAGGATTTGTGTTGAGTCAGACAGGCCGGCTGACCGGTTCCAGCATGCCGGTTTTGTATGGCATTGGCAATTTGGTGGAGAAACTGCATATGCCGCTGGAAGAAGTCGTGCGGATGAGTAGCGCGAATCCAGCCCGCAAATATAACCTCAAAAACAAAGGTGAACTGGCCGTGGACAAGGATCTGGATCTGGTCGTCATCGATGAGGATTATAACGTTGTAGCCACGTATGTTGAAGGCCGCAAAGTCTTTGACCGGGCCGTAGAAAAGAGTCCGTTCAATGAGAGCTTTTTGCAGGAGTATAAGATCGACTGATTGATGAACTAAGACGATCAAAAAGCGAAGCGATGAATACAAGACGAGTGAAAGGGGAAGTTCTCACATACCCTGCTCGTCTTTTTTCTTGCGGGAATGAAAAAAAACAGGCAAGCCTAAGAATAATTCCATGTCGGGCCGTTGACCGAAAGGGATAAAAAAAGCCGTTTCATCAACGGCAAAATTTTTAATTTAATCGAGTTTGGCTAAAATATGCTTTTCCACAAAATCAGCCCATCCCTCATCTTCCACTGATTTTTCAGTAATGAGATCCGCGGCAGCTTTGGTGTCTTCTGAACCATTCAGCATACAGACGCCGACGCCAGCCGCTTGAAGCATGCTGATATCGTTGGTCATATCGCCGAAAGCCCAGACCGATTCAGTATCGATGTGATGATCCTGACAGAATTTCAGAAGCAGTGCACCTTTGGAAGCTTTAGCATTGCAGAACTCAAACATGGTGTTCTCCGTTTTAAATCCGACAAACCCTGACATCGGATATTCCGCAACTCGCTTTTCAATGGCTTCCATGTCTTCCGCCCGCACCCGAAAGCCAATCTTGGCCGCGGGCTGCTGCCAGAATTCAGAATCATCTTTGACCACATGCGGAAGAACTTTGTTTTTCACAAAGGCTGCGGATGAAGAAACATTCTGATCCAGACTTCTGACATAAGCGACACCGTTTCTGCCCAGCGTGGGATTGCAGGGAAAAGGCGCCATGATTTCCAGACACTGACGGATCCATTCTGGTTCCATGGAATACAGACTTTCTGTAGTGCCGGCAATTCCATCGTAGATTTCCGAACCGTTCAGGCCAATGAGGATTTCGCATTGAATATTCCACATTTCTTCTAAGATATGGAGCTGGTCAATGGAGCGGCCGGAGGCCAGGCCAAATCCAATGCCTTTTTTCTTAAGCTGATTGATGCAGGTTTGGGCCCGCGGGGTGACATTGTGATGCTTGGGAACTAACGTATTGTCGATATCACAGATTACAAGCTGAATTGGTTTCATAAAATTCTCATCCCCTATTAATAATATAGTGTATCAGATTTGCGGAATTATGGAGCGGTTGAAATGCATTTTAATGAGGAATTTTTTGAAATTTTAGCATGGGAATGAAATGGATTATCGAAAATCAACCGCGATGAAAATGGCGGAGCAGAGGGTTTTCATAAATAAAATCCTAACTTTTGCAATAGGCGGAAACTCACTACCCTTAAGTGGTGGGTAGTTGACTCTTATATTTTCTTGAGGAAGCAAGTCCTTTGACAGATTTCAGTTGCTTCGGTGAAAAGCCAGGGTAAAAGACTTTTCAAAAGCAGGAGGAAGCGAAAAATCTATGCTTTTTCGTCATCGCGGGATTCCTGATTTATTTCGGAAATCAAACAAATTGCCTGATCTTCAAGCTGTCCAAGGATATCGCTGAGATTGTTTTTTAATTTCTGGCATTGCTTTCCGATAAAACGCAGTTCACTGCGCTTGTCGATTTCTGGGATTCCGGTAAAATCCACGCGGTACAAACGAAGCGGAGCGGGAAGCAAGGCTTTCTGATTCAATTGATGAACGGCGCGGCGGTATTGCTGATCATGCTGCAAAAACTCAGGGAGCAGTGAAAGAATCGGAGTCAGATTTACAGCCTTGTTGGTAATGGCGGCTTGATTGGGAACGCGGATCAGTTCCACAAAACATTCGTTAAGTGCTTGATCCAATCCTTCTAAAGCTTCATAATAGCGTTCAGTAGCCAGGGCAAAATGCAGAATCTCAGCGATATTCTGACCTGAGGAAAGAGGATCTTTATGCATTAGGCGATCCCACTGATCGGCTAGAGATCGCAGAGAAGGGAAAACGGAACGCGAGATTTCCTCTTTCAGGGAGGTCAGCTGCGCCTGCAGAACCTCTCGTTTTTGAATCAGCGACTGCTTTTTCTTAGATTGAAATGGGCTGGAAGCATGATCCATTTCATAATCCAGAGCCAGGATGTCGGTCTGCCTTGTTTCAAGTTCAGCCTGAAGGGTGAAAAACTGTCTGCGGCGATGGAATTCATTCAATATCAAAGAAATGTCGTTTTTCATCTTTGCTCACCTCTTATCATCATTATAAACAAAAGCACACAGAGATGGAAAAAGATTCAGAAATTTAACAAATCTGAAAATATTTTCATGAAAACATTTTGTAAAAATGAAAAAATGTGTTGTAATCATGAAACGGCAGCGCTATAATAAAACCACTATTACCTTTTGTATAGTAGGTTTTAGAAAGAAATGGGAGATGAAATGATGAAAACAATGAAGAAAGTATTCATGGGCGCTGCTGCTCTGATGATGGCAGTTTCCATGGCTGGATGCGGGAATTCCGGTTCAGGAAACGGTTCAGCAACAACCCCGGATGCTGGGGGCAGCACAGGATCAGAGGCAGCGGGGGCTGTGAAGATCGGTCTGCATTATGAACTGACGGGCGAAGTCGCCGATTACGGCAAAGCTGAATTGAACGGTTCCTTATTGGCGATTAAACAGGCGAATGCCGTTGCCGGCAGTGAAAAATATGGTTATGTCAAATATGATAACAAGTCGGATCCTACTGAAGCCGTCACTTTGGCAGCTCAGCTGGCTTCGGATGGAGTAGCCGGCGTAGTCGGCCCGGCCACATCCGGCAGAAGCGCGGCTACATATCAAATTTTAAACGACGCGAAAATCCCTGTCTTATCGCCATCCGCGACACAGAACAATGTCACGCTGACCGATCCGGATAAAATTGACAGCGCTCCATACGATTATGTCTATCGCGTTTGCTTTGAGGATTCCTACCAAGGCGCGGCGATGGCGCAGTATGCCTATGATACGTTGGGCAAGACCAAAGCGGTGATCTACGGCGATTCCACAACCGATTACGCCAAGGGCTTGTCGGAAGCTTTCGAGAAGCAGTTTACCAAACTGGGCGGCACGATTGTTGCAAAAGAAAATTATGTCAGTAAGGATACGGATTTCTCCTCTGTCTTAACCAAAATCAAAGGCTTGGATTTTGATGTCCTGTATATCCCTGGCTATTATAATGAGGCTGGCCTGATCATCAAGCAGGCGCGGGATATGGGGATTGATCAGGCGGTTGTCGGTTCTGACGGCTTTGATTCCGTTACCCTGGTTGAACTGGGCGGCGCTGAGAATCTGAATGATGTTTACTTTACAACGGCGTACACAACGGTTGGCGCTTCGGCACAGCTGCAGGCCTTCATTGATGCTTACAAAGCGGAATACAATGAAGAACCGAATATGTTTGCGGCTTTGGCTTACGATGCAACTAACGTTTTGATTCAGGCGATTGAAGAAGCCGGTTCGTCAGAGGGCGCGGCGGTACAGGCGGCTTTGGCCAAGATCAGCTTCAACGGTGTTACCGGTTCATTTACCTTTGATGCGACACATACGCCGATCAAACCGGTTCTGGTCGTCAATCTGGTTGATGGTGTCCAGACGGATGCGGTTGCGGTCACTCCGAAGCTGGACTAACGCACGCAAAGCAAAACAAAAGAAAAATAGGGGAAGCCGTTCTCCTATTTTTTCCCATTGAGAAGAGGAGGAAACAATATGACCCAGTTTTTGCAGCAGCTGATCAACGGATTGTCGCTGGGGAGCATCTATGCCCTGATCGCGCTGGGATACACGATGGTGTACGGCATCATCAAACTGATCAACTTTGCCCATGGGGATATTTATATGCTGGGGGCGTATATCGGATTTATCTGTACTGCTCAGTTAGGCATGGGCTTTTTTTCCGCGCTAATCACAGCGATGGCCCTGTGTGCTTTGATCGGGGTTGTGATTGAGCGGATTGCGTATAAGCCGCTGCGCAATGCAACCCGGATCACCGCGCTGATCACGGCGATCGGCGTCAGCTATTTCTTAGAAGCCAGTACCCAGAAAGTCATGGGAACCGGCGTCAAAACCTTCCCACAGGTGCTGGCGAATCAGAAAATCATGCTTGGCGGCGTCATGATCACAACCCAGCAGATTGCGATTTTTGTGATTACGATTGTCTTGATGCTTTTGCTTCAATATATTGTCCGCAAGACCAAGGTCGGCCGGGCGATGCGGGCGGTTTCGGTCGATGCCGATGCGGCGCGCTTAATGGGCGTCAACGTCGATATGACGATTTCCTATACGTTTGCGATCGGCTCGGCATTAGCCGGCGCGGCCGGAGTTTTAGTTGGCCTGTATTATAATTCGATCAATCCGCTGATGGGCATGTTGCCGGGCGTGAAGGCGTTTATCGCTGCGGTTTTCGGCGGGATTGGAATCATTCCCGGCGCGATGTTCGGGGGCTTCTTCATCGGCATCGTCGAAACGCTGGTCAGCGGCTATGGCAGTTCGCTGTATAAGGACGCTGTTGTTTACATCATTCTGATCATCATTCTGGTGGTTAAGCCGGCAGGCTTGCTGGGGAAAAATGTAAAGGAAAAGGTGTAGGCGCATGAAGAATCTGTTAAATAAAAAGAATGCATGCTGGCTGCTTCTGATTGCGGGCAGCTATGGTTTGATCTCCCTGTTAATCAGTGCCGGCGTGGTCAACAATGTCTATCTGACCGTGCTGATGACCATCGGCATCAACATCATTTTGGCGATCAGTCTGAATTTAATCATCGGTGTAACGGGTCAGTTTTCGCTGGGGCATGCCGGATTTATGATTATCGGCGCGTACTGCGCCGGGGTTGCCGTTAAACAAATTTCCGCAAGCTTAGGCGGGATTTTGACCGGCATGCTGATCGGAATCGTGATCAGCGGACTGGTCGCGCTCATCGTGGCAATTCCAACGCTGCGGCTGCGCGGGGATTATCTGGCCATCGCAACGCTCGGTTTCGGCGAGATTATCCGAATTGTAATTCTGAATATGAAAATCACCAACGGCGCGGCCGGCTTGATTCTGCCGAAGTTAGTCGATTGGCGAATCATTTTTGCGGCGGTTGTGATCTGCACGGTGATCATCATCAATTTCTGCCGGTCAGCTCAGGGGCGAGCCTGCATCTCCGTGCGTGAAGATGAAATCGCCGCCGAAGCGATGGGCATCAATACGACTAAGTATAAAATCATGGCGTTTGTCTTAGGGGCGATGATTGCCAGCGTAGCCGGAGCGCTGTATGCCGGTGCATTCTATGTCATTAAGCCGGAAATGTTTACGTTTAATAAATCCATTGATATCCTTGTCCTGGTCGTCTTTGGCGGCATGGGCAGCTTTACGGGCTCCTTTATCGCCGCCGGTGTAATCGGTGTTCTGAACACAGTCCTGCAGCAGTTCTCCGATATTCGGATGATCCTGTATGGCTTAATGCTGGTCGGAATTATGATTTTCCGTCCAAGCGGCTTGTTGGGAACGAAGGAATTCACCTTTTCCGCTCTGTTTAGCCGGTTCAGCCGGCGAAAGGAGGTGCGGGAATGACCGTATTAAAGGTAAGCAGTCTGACAAAAAACTTCGGCGGTCTGGCCGCGGTGTCCAACGTCAATCTGGAAATTGAGGAACGCGAACTGATCGGACTGATCGGACCGAACGGTGCGGGAAAAACGACGCTGTTTAATCTGTTGACTGGCGTGTACGAGCCCAGCGAGGGCAAAATCGAACTGAACGTAGACGGTCAGATGAAAAGCATCGGCGGATTGAAGCCGTATGTGATCACTGGCTTGGGGCTGGCACGGACATTCCAGAATATTCGGTTGTTTAAGAATATGACGGTGCTGGATAATGTCAAACTGGCGATGAACAAATCGGTCCGGTATTCCGCACTGGCGGCGGTTCTGCGGCTTCCTTCGTATTACCGTGAAGAACAGCGCATTCTGAATGAAGCCATGGAACTGTTGGAAGTGGTCGGCCTGGCTGAGAAAAAGCAGGTGCTGGCCAAAAATCTGCCGTATGGACAGCAGCGCAAACTGGAAATTGCCCGCGCTTTGGCCGCCAAACCGAAGATTTTATTCCTCGATGAACCGGCAGCGGGCATGAATCCGCAGGAAACTACCGAACTGACCGAGCTGATCCATCAGATTAAGGAACAATTCAATTTAACTGTGGTTTTGATTGAACATGACATGTCGTTGGTCATGAAAATCTGCGAGCGGATTTACGTTCTGGATTATGGGAAGTGCATCGCGCAGGGAACACCGGAAGCGATCAAAAATAACCGCCGTGTCATCGAAGCGTATCTGGGGGAGGATTAAGATGCTGAAAATAACCGATTTAAGTGTGCATTACGGCGTCATTCAAGCCTTAAAAGGCGTATCCCTGGAAGTGCGGGAAAAGGAAATCGTCGCGCTGATCGGCGCCAATGGGGCTGGAAAAACAACGTTGCTGCATGCGATCAGCGGCCTGCTGAAAAAAAGCGGCGGCGAGATCGAATTTCTGGGTCAACCGATGACGAAGAAAAACGCCCGGGATATCGTAAAAGCCGGGATTACGCAGGTACCGGAAGGAAGAAGAATTTTTCCTGATATGAGCGTTGCCGAAAACCTGCAGATGGGAGCGTATCTGCGCAAGGATAAAGCCGGAATTGAAAGGGATCTGGAAAGTGTGTATCAGCGCTTTCCGCGGCTGGCAGAGCGCAAGAAACAGCTGGCCGGGACGTTGTCCGGCGGCGAGCAGCAGATGCTGGCGATGGGCCGGGCTTTGATGGCCAAACCGAAGCTGCTGCTTCTGGATGAGCCGAGCATGGGACTGTCCCCGCTTTTGGTCAAGGAAATCTTTTCAATTATTCAGGATATCAATGCCCAGGGAACGACTGTGCTGCTCGTTGAACAAAACGCGAAGATGGCGCTGGGGATTGCCGATCGGGCCTATGTGCTGGAGACTGGCAGTGTTGTGCTGAGCGGCACCGGGGCGGAATTGGCAGCCAGTGAAGACATTAAGAAAGCCTATTTAGGAGGATAAGAGTATGTTGGTGAAAGATCGCATGACCGCGAATCCTTACTGCATAAGTAAGGATACCTCAATCAGTGCGGCACTGGATTTGATGGCGGAACGGGATTTCCATCGAATTCCGGTGGTTGCCGGACAAAATCTGGTCGGACTGGTGACCGAAGGCACGATTGCCGAGAACACACCGAGCAAGGCTACCAGTCTTTCGGTGTACGAGCTTAATTATCTGCTGGCCAAGAGCACCGTGGAATCGGTCATGATCAAGGACGTCGTAACGATTCATCCCGATGCCTTGCTGGAAGAAGCGGCGGTGCTGATGCGTCAGCATGATATCGGATGTCTGGTTGTCACAGAAGGTTCCAAAGTTGTCGGAATTATCACGCAGAATGATATCTTTGAAGCTTTTATCGATCTGTTAGGCTATTATGAGGAAGGCAGCCGGTATGTGATTCCCGTTGAAGATAAGCCGGGAATTCTGGCGGATCTAACGGGGCTGTTCTTCGGTGAGAAAGCTCAGATTACCAATCTGGCGGTTTATCGAAAAGCAGAACAGACCGATGTCGTCATCCGGGCCCGCGGCGTTGATCCGAAGAGGATGCGGAAGTTATTGGAGGATCACGGTTATCCCGTGGCGTCTTTGATTACGCGCGCAAACTGAAAATTTGACGGTGAGGCAGTCAAGATATAGGCTGCCTTTTCTTTTATTCATCAAAGAATGTCTGAATCCGAGTAAAATTGAAATCCAGGATTGGCTTTGCTTTGATGCGGGAGGAAAGATTTCTGTTATAATAAAGGAAAGATAAAAGAAAGGCGGCAAATGGCTGTCAAGGGGATAGATCGGATGAAACAACGTTGCCGTTGGGCAGAATGCGGATCGCTGCAGCTGAAGGCCTATCAGCTCAAGCTCAGTCTGAGAGGCAGGAAGGGGGCATAAGCCGTGAATGGAAATATAGATAATCCAAGTACCGTCGGCCGCGTCTATCAGCAGATTATCGTTCTCGGCATGCTTGTGCATATGCTTTATATTGCCCTGAGCGGCTGGCTGCAGGTCACGCTGTTAGTATATTATAATGTTTTCAGCACCGTCTTTTATATGATCATGTCGCTGCTGGTCTGTTATAGCCGCTATCGGCTGGCGGTCACATTGATTCATCTGGAAGTCGGAGTGTTTGTAACAGTAAGCACAGTAATGCTGGGCTGGGAAGCAGGAATGCCGATGTATTTGATCGCCATGGCTTCTCTGGTGTATATCCGGCCATACCGCCGCAGTGCGGTTCCTTATCTGTTTTCGATATTGGAGATCATTTTGTTTTTCAGTTTGAAACTAGGCGGCAGCTGGATTGAGGCCAGCGTGGAGCTTCCTGCCGTGGTGATCAACAGTATCTATCTGTTCAATTCCTTGGCTAGTTTTCTGATCATTTTGATTTCTTCAGCGATCTTCAACGTTTCCTCATCCTTGATTCAGGGGCGGCTGCAGCGCCGCAATGAAGAACTGCAGGAAGCCGCTTCCATAGACGGTTTAACCGGTGCGCTCAGCCGTTACGGGCTGAACGATCAGTTAGCCCCGCTCAAGGGAAGCGCGATCTGTGTTGCTTTAGGGGACTTGGATGATTTTAAACAGGTCAACGATACGTATGGGCATATCTGCGGGGATTATGTGCTGGCCACGGCCACCCGGCTCATGCAGGAAAGTGAAGAAACGCGGGTCTGCCGCTGGGGCGGGGAAGAATTTTTGCTTGTGTTCGCGGATGACAATTTGACGCAGGCTCAGCAAAAGCTTCAGGTCATCGCTCAGAAAATCCGCGGCTATCCGTTTTCCTATGACGGCTATCAGATCCACGTTACGATGACATTTGGTTTAACCTGCGGCTTGTTGGATAAGAACATTGAGAATCTGGTCAAACTGGCAGATGAACGAATGTACCGCGGCAAACGGCAGGGGAAAGATCAGATTGTTGCGGAATAAAGGTGAAGTTGAATAAAATTCAAACTGAAGCGCTGAAATGGATAAAAATGTTGTATAATAAGCACAGGAGGCGATGATCATGGAACAGAAATCCTTGTTTGACGATCGCGATCTGAACAGTCCCCTGGCCAGCCGGCTGCGGCCGAAGATGCTGGAAGAAGTGGCCGGACAAAAACATCTGTTGGGCGAAGGGAAAATTCTGCGGCAGCTGATCGAACAGGATCAGGTGTCCTCGATGATCTTCTGGGGCCCGCCGGGGGTCGGCAAGACGACATTGGCGCGCATTATCGCCGAACGCACGCAGTCGCATTTTGTGGATTTCAGTGCGGTGACCAGCGGGATCAAAGAAATTAAAGAAGTCATGAATAAAGCAGAACTGAACCGTCAGATGGGGGAGAAAACGATTCTATTCGTCGATGAAATCCATCGCTTTAACAAGGCTCAGCAGGATGCGTTTCTGCCGTTTGTGGAAAAGGGCAGCATCATTCTGATCGGCGCGACGACGGAAAATCCATCCTTTGAGATCAACGCGGCGCTGCTTTCACGCTGTAAGGTCTTTGTACTGCAGGCTTTGTCTACCGAAGATTTAATGGAACTGCTGAGCCGGGCATTAAAGGATCAGCGGGGCTTCGGCAATTATCAGGTCGATCTCAACGACGATCTGTTGTGGATGATTGCCAATTTTGCCAACGGCGACGCCCGAACGGCGCTGAATACGCTGGAAATGGTCGTACTCAACGGTGAGAAAAACGGCGAGGAAATTCATGTAACCAAGGAGCATTTGGAACAGTGCATCAACCGCAAATCCCTGTTGTATGACAAAAAGGGCGAGGAACATTACAATTTGATCTCCGCGCTGCATAAGTCGATGCGCAACAGCGATGTTCAGGCTTCCATCTACTGGCTGGCACGGATGCTGGAAGCGGGCGAGGATCCGCTGTATGTGGCGCGCCGGGTTGTGCGGTTTGCCAGCGAGGATATTGGAATGGCGGACAGCCGGGCGATGGAGGTCGCGGTTGCGGCTTATCAGGCCTGTCATTTTAACGGTATGCCGGAGTGCAGCGTCAATCTGACGCAGGCCGTGGTGTATATGGCGCTTTCCCCCAAGTCCAATGCTTTGTATATGGCGTATGAAGCGGCCAAAAAGGACGCGCTGGAGCATTTGGCGGAGCCGGTGCCGCTGGCGATCCGCAATGCCCCGACATCGTTGATGAAGGAGCTGCATTATGGCGAAGGATATCAATATGCCCACGATACAGAAGAAAAACTGACAACCTTGCAATGCCTTCCGGATGCGCTGGCGGATCGGAAATATTATGTGCCGACCCGACAGGGACGGGAAAGCCGGATTGTGGAGCGCATGGAACAGATCGAAGCGTGGCAGAAGCAGCACCGTAAGAAATAAAAAACAGCAAACAAGGAGGAACGCTATGTTCATCATGATCGGCGCCGGTTCTGGGCATCGCAAAAAAGCTTATTTGGGAGTTCGGATTTGCCCGCACTGCGGGAAATTAAGTCATTTTTACCTAATGGAACAAGCCCAGCAGGTTTCACTGTTTTTTGTTCCGGTTGTGCGTTGGGGCAAGCATTGGGGAATCGCCTGTTCGCGCTGCAAGGCGGGTTTTGAAATCGAAGATACGGAAAAGGATTTTTGTCTGAAGCAGGCTCAGTGGATGCCAAGCGAAAAGCAGATGAATGAAGTGATCGAGTACATCGGCGTTCAGCTTCAGGCAGGCGGCGGACTGGACGACGAAACGCTGCGCGAGCGAGTTCGTCTGCGCTTTGATTTTCATGTCGATGACCGCTCCTTTGAGGAAATCGTCAAGGCGTTAAGACAAGCTGCCCAGCGGGAAAGTCAGTTCCGGCAGTTTTATTAATCGTATATTCCAATTCAAGTTTGAATGAAGTTAATGCCGTCTTTCATCTTCGGAAGTGCGGCTTTTTTTCTGCAAATCACTTTTTCCAATTTAAACCAAAAGTTAGATCAGTCCCTGATTGTCCATTTTGTAATAATTTTGGTATGATAAAAGAAAGCGGTGCAAGTCAGTATCCCCAGTGGAATTTTTGGAACAGTGGGGATGCGATTTCAAGCTGTAAGGGGGAGCAGGATGACAAATTTATATTCATTGCGGATTTATCAGGAAATCGGATATCTGATTTCCAATAAACGAGTAAGGCCCGCTGAGTTTATTCATCACTTTTCACTCAGTCAGTACGAATTTGCGCAGGATCTGGAAAGGATTGAAGTTCTGCAGTCAAACTATGGCTTGAAAATTCAGGCGGACCGCGATCAGATTACCTTTTCGATTGTCGATGCCGCATTGTTTAATGATACGTATCGGAGCTTGTGCGGATTCTATGAACAGTATAATTTTCGCGGTGATTTTCATGACAAAATGCTGCTGCAATTTGAAATCTGCGAGATGCTTCTGGGAACTGAAGGTTTTATTCAGATTGATACGATTGCGGAGCGATTGGGATATTCCCGCAGCATTATCCGCGCGCCGTTAAAACTAGCCCGTGAATTCATCAGCAGCTACAATATCCAGATTGAGAATATTCCCCATCATGGAATTCGCCTTCAAGCCCAGGAGCTGCAGCGGCGTAGATGTCTGGCGGCGGTTTACAACTGGTTTAAAATCGGTGTTCTGCGCCAAGGGGAGCCCTGGACGGAATGCTTCAGCCATGAAAACTATATTCACCTGCTGAGGCTGATCGCCCGTACGCTTCAGGAAGCAGGTGCGGATATGCAGCAGCTTGACCGGAAAAAACTGCGTTATTATCTGATCGCAGCCAATAAGCGGGTCCAGGAGGGACATTGCGCAAAGACGCTGGGCTTACCTCAAGAAATTCAAACTTTTATTCATAAAGAGGAGGCTTTGCGGAAGCTGGCGGCCATACTGCTGAAACGGGTGGAACAGGAATTAAATTACGGCCCGTTTCCGCCGGAAGAAACGCTTGCGCTGAGTGTTCAGCTTCTTTGCTGCGGATATCGAAGTGAACGTCTGGCCGATCTGATTCAGCAGCATTATGCAAAAGAAGCTCAGGCCCTGTCGGAAATCACCTTTGCTTGTCTTCGATCTCAGTTCGGTCTGGAATACAGCCAAGACCCGGAATTGATGCGGTGTTTTCAGCAGGAACTGCATGTTCTGATCGTCAGGCAGCATCTTGGCTTCCTGCAGGAAAAAGGCTCGCGGTATTCCGGCCGGCCTTCGCAGATTTATGATTCTCCCCTGATCTGCCGGATTGCGCAGCCGCTGCAGCGGCAGTTCGCAGATTATTATCAGCTAAAGCTGCCTTTGGCTCAGCTGCTTCCGCTGCTGGAGCTTCTGCTTTACTGCCTGCCGCTTTTATCCTATACCTGGCCGCCGCTCAAGATCGCCCTGATATCCAAAGGCAGCAATCATAGCGCCCGGCTGTTTAAACGTCTGATTGAAGCAAAAGCCAAGCCGGAGGAATATTCCAGGATCGACTGTTATCTCTATGATGAAACCGTCAATTCTCCCATTTCATTTCAAGATTACGATCTGGTTTTAAGCGACGCCCAATACAGTGAAGAAGAAGATCCGGAGATCATTTATCCGTATATAGATAATATTGAACGGCTGTTCAGCACCCACCGGGATCTCTGTCACGATACGCTCAAAGCTCATCAAGGCCGGATTGAGGCGGAAACGATTAGATTGGAAACTGAATCGGAAAGGAAACGGTTTCTGATGCAGCTGCGCAAACGCAGCGGCGCGTCTTCCGCGCTTTTGGAAACAGCGTGGGATCAGGCGACTCAGCATGATTCTGTTCTGGTCATGGTCGTCAACACCCCAAAGCGAAAGGCCAATGTTCTGCAGCTGGGAATGATCGAGCCGAAATATGAAATCGGAATTCATAAGCTGGATCGTTATGTCGTACTGATCGCCTCGATCACTCAGGATAATTTTTACTTTTACAATGTTCTTCTGCGGGAATTGGTGACGGATGAGATTTTCCTGTCTTCCTTGATGGTCAATCCTGATTTCAAGGTCATTAATCAACAGCTCAACGCGATCTTAAAATAACGGAAAACAAAAAAACGAATAACGATCTGATGAAAACGTCGGACCTGTCATTCGTTTTTTTGATAGTTTCAGATTTTTTTGATCCAAACCTGCGATTGAAACCGGCGCAGGCAGAGGATCACTTTAATAATCCAGTCCAGTTTTAGAAGAATATAGGTGGTAAATGCGGAAGTGCCCAGCATCACGCCTCCGATCCAGCCTAGGGGAATGGAAACCAGCCATAAAAACCCCGCATCCACAAGCATGCAGTAACGCGTATCCCCGCCGCCTCGTAAGATGCCCTTGGTCAGCACCGACTGCAGGGCTTGAAATACGACCATCAGGCTGATCGCATACAGCAGCTGCATCGCGATTGTCTGCGTCAGGGCAGGAAGGGCGTAGGCATTGATGATTGAAGGGCCGATCAGCAGGATGATGCCTCCGGTCATAAGACCTAAAAGCAGGCTCAGTACGATCATCGTCCGGCCTTCATGAACTGCCTGTTCAATTTCACCGTTGCCTATCCGATTTCCGGTCAATACCGCGGAAGCCTGACCAATCCCTTGAGTCATGACCGAAGCCAGCCGCTGAATCATTGTGACAATGGAATTCGCGGCGACAAAAGAAGTGCTGATGTGACCAATCACCACGGAAACCATACTGTTGCCGGTGCCCAGAAGAAAGTCGGAGAAGATCACTGGTACACTGTACCGAAAATACACGCTGATGACATCGCGCACGGAACAGAATAAATCCCGAAGACGATAGCGAATACGACTTTCGCAAAAGAAGAAATAGCCCGCCACAATCGCAAATTCAACCAGCCGGGCAATCACTGTTCCTAAGGCTGCCCCGGCAATCTGAAGCTCGGGGGCGCCGAAATGGCCGAAAATAAAAACCCAGTTAAAAAAGATGTTTGTGAAGAAACCGACGATGGAGGCAGCCAGCGGAATTTTAACATCGCGTATCGAACGCAGAATCAAGATCAGGGTTTGCGTTATGCCGTGCAGAATAAACGTCGGAACACTGATGCGCAGATACAGGCTGCCCATCGCAATCACCTGAGAATCCTGGATATAGATCCGCATGATTGTCTGCGGGAAAAAGGCCGCCAGAAGCATGCAGACCACGGCGATCAGCGTGATAAAGCGAAGCATGAGCGTGACGGTCTTTTTTACATGAATATAATCCTGCCGGCCATAGTATTGCGAGGTAAGGACGGCGGCTCCCGATCCCACGCCCATGCACAGAAACTGAAACAGGTTGATGAAGTCATTGGCCAAAGATGAGCCGGAAAGCTGGATTTCTCCATAACTTCCCAGCATCATCGTATCCATGATATTAACACCGATGGTGATCATGTTCTGGAAGACCACCGGCAAGGCCAGACTGATCAATAACCGATAAAACTGTTTGTTTCTGACAAAAAGCTTGTCCATATATCACCTCTTGAAGTCATTTGCGTTGCAGGCCGCAAAGACAGGCTGTGAGCGCCTTCAGTCAGGGCAGTTCTGAAAGCATTGACGACGTAATTCATAAACTGCAATCGCGCTGATCAAGATAATCCTGGAAATTGATCAGTTCAATCGAATTTTCTTTGATCCATTCCCGTACGCGAGGGGAGCATAACGCTTCAATTTCCCGTCCGCGGATGACGGAAAAGGTCGACATAGTTAAAAGCTCTCCGTCACAATAACCGCAATGGGTTGCCAGCAGCGCAAACTTCTGATGTTGAGGATCAAGATTTAATTCGCCGCCGACAATGTGGGAAACAACGTCGGTGTCAGCCTGATCCTGCAGCGTATAGACAGGCTTGCGGTCATTCGAATCCACTTTTTGATGCTTATAATACCACCGATTGCCAGTTGGCAGATCCGGCTGGCTGAAGCAGTCATAGACGATGCCGTAAGTCTTTGCGATCTCTTCCATGCCGCGCAACACCTCCGGAGTGGCCAGCGAATGACCGGTGATGTAAACCGGCTTCTTTCCTGTCCATGTGATGAAGCGTTCCACCTGAGCTTTCATCTCTATAAGTATTTCTTCGTAGGGAATCTCGAATAAATTGTGCTTTTTTCGCGCGGATGAAGAAATAAAGCATCCTTGCGAATCGACAAGACTGGGAATGAACTGCGGATTGGAAGCGGGGATTCCGGAAACGAGATTTAAATCCTGTCCCATTGAAACATGCGGATATTTTTTCAGCTCTTCTACGGCCCGCCGGGCATGATCGGCATTGTTGGTCATCAGCCCCACATCGGTCAGAATTCCATCACGAATCGCTTTCAGGCAGCCGTCGGTAATACTGTCGGTCATCGCGTAATCCGCGGCACGGACAATGAGTTTCATCAATTTATAATTCCTCCTTTTGAATTTGGTTTATTCATCCATCGGCAGATCACGATAGGAAATGAGCTGCGCATGATGATCTTCGATCCAGGCTTTGATTTTCGGGGAAGTCAGGTAAGCATGATCATAGGCCCGGGCCAGATTGCAGCGGCTTAAGCGCATCAGTTCCGCGTCCACAAACCCGCAATGCGAGGGCAGACAGACATATCCACCCTGCCGATGGGCCTCCAGCTGATCCAGCATCAAAGCGATGCGGTCCAGAGTCTGATTCGCAAAAGAATAAGGATCGCCTTCCGTTGGCGGCATCAGGCAGCGGATTGAATACTTCTCACGCACTTCGTAAGAGAAGGGGATGTGATAATGATGCGCGGCGTCGCGGATCGCTTTCAGATAGGTGTGAGATCCGCTGGTGGAATGCGACTGCAGATATTCTGGATTTTTTTTGACGAGCGTCCGGAACTTTTCGATCTGCGCGCAGGCTTCACGGTAGCATTCTTCATAAGGTTTAAAGACATCCTGTCCCCAACGCGGATCTTTCATCCGTTGTGAAGTCTGAATGAAGCAGCCGGTCTGCGGGTTGACCAGCGTGGGTAGGGACTGCGGATCACTGACGCAGGGGCCGGATGTCACGTTGATATCAATTCCCAAACAAATATGCGGGTAAGCCTGAATGCGTTTTACGGCTTCCTCGCAGCAGGGCATATTCGCAAATAATCCGGTGGAAGTGATGATTCCCCGTTCAAAGGCATCAACCATGCCGGCAATGACACCGCGGGTGAATCCGTAATCGTCAGATTGAACTAAAATTTTCATCCATGCTCCTTTCTCAGAAATAAAATTCTGAAAGTTTTAAAAGGAAGGAGAAGCGGCTCCTTCCCGGATTTTATTGAAACAGAAAGACTACAAAATTCCCAAAAAGGCCAGAAGCAGGCAGCCGCCCATGATAGAGAAGATCAGCTTGATCGGTGAAAAGCCTTTTTTCAGCACTTTCAGGCAGAACCACCACAGCATAAGGGAAAGGATTCCCGGCATGACCATATCGAAGATTTCCTGCAGTGAAACAGTCGCGCCGTTGATTACCGGCGCTATGGCAAGCGTGATTTTAACATTGGTTGAAATCAAAGCTCCGACCATAATTGCGCCCAAGGCTCCGCAGGCTTCCATGATCATCGGAATGATTCCTTCATCCGAGGCTTTTTCTACCAGGGTGACGCCGTTTTTATATCCTTCGACAAAGAGGACATATTTTATCGCCAGCAAGCCGAAGCCATAGAAGACCAAAAAGAAGAGCGGGCCGAGCGGGCTGCCGTTAGCGGACAGTCCAATCGCGATGCCGGCGATAATGACGCGGTAGCAGTTAAAGAAGAACGAATCGCCGATGCCTGCCAGCGGGCCCATTAAGGATGCTTTGATGCCGGTGATCACTCCGGTATCGAGATTTCCTTTTTCCCCGCGTTCTTTTTCCATCGCACAGACAATTCCGGCAATCAGTCCCATCATTGCCTGGTGAGTATTCAGAAATTCGGAAGCGTGGCGCAGAATCGCTTCATTTTTTTCATCCTGGGTTTGATAATAGCGTTCGATAAATGGATCCGTAGCCAAAACCATGCCGCGCGCCATGCCGGTGATGCTGCTGGTTGTGCGCATGCAGGACAGTGAACCGATATAACCTTTTCGCAGCAATTTCTTTTCTTCTGCAGACAATGTCATTTTAGGCATAGAAATCATCTCCTCCGTTTCCGTTAGCCGCACTCATCGACTGAACCGCCTTTTGCATGCGAAGGTTCCGGTCATAGACCATAAAGGCCAGGAAGATCCCAATAACGGCAATCGCCATGATCGGCAGATTGATGTATTTGGAAAGAACAAATCCAAGCAAGACGTAAAACGGAGTGGCGCTGGACCAGATCGCCTGACTGGTCAGACAGAGTCCAACCACAACTAACATGCCTCCGGAAGCGCCAAGTCCGGTTAAGACCCAGGCTGGAATGCTGGCAAAGACGACTTCTATGGCCGCGGTGCCTAAGTAGCAGCATAAGAAGATGACCAGGGTGTCGATCAGATGCTGAATGACCAGTGTATGAAACCACATGATCAGATCGTATTTCTTAACGTTGCCTTCGCGGGCTGTTTTCAGATAGAGCGGTTCCATGATGTTGGAAAAAGCCACGGTGACATTCATCAGTCCCAGGCACAAAGCGCCGATCGGCGCTGCCAAAGCAATGCCTTCCTCAATCGTTATGCCGGAAAGAATCGTCAGACCGACCGCAATCGCAGTAGCGGAACGATAATCGGCAGCGGTGACGCCGCCAATTCCGGAGATGCCCATATATACCGCTTCCAAAGCCGCCCCCATGACGACGCCGGTTTTTAAATCACCGCAAAGCAAGCCGGTGATGGTGCCGAGAATCAGCGGCCGCGTGGCCGTCTGAAAGCCAAAGATGGAATCCAGCAGCCAGGCTAAATAATAGGACAAGGCCACCAGTAGTGCTTGAGTAAACATGAGATATTTTCCCTCCTCTTTTAATTTTCAGCTTTTGCTTTTTTGACGAGATTCTTGAAGTTCTGCGCTTCGACTGAGGGCAGCAGCTGTGTAACGATATTCTCGCTGATCGCTGCCAGTTCTTCAAAGACAGGCAGTTCCTCCTTGTCGGTGACGCAGACATCCTGTAAATAGATTTTTCCGTTACTGTTTTTCTTATGGTAATTCGCCACATTGACATGGCGGATAGATAAAGCCCGAACCAGTTTTACGGCGTCCGCAGGGTTGTCGGTAATCAGAAAGATCTTCATTCGATCTGCACGGGGATCCTGCAGCAAGCGGATGGTTTCCTCCACAGTTTTGATGAAAACTTTTTTCCCCGGCGGAGTTGTCATCAGTAAAACTTTGCAGCGCAGCGCATCACTGGCAGCTGCGTCGCTGGCACAGACAATATGCGTAATATCCAGGGCGCGAGCCCAGGCTGCGGCAACCTGTCCGTGAATTAAACGTTCGTCGATTCTCAGCTGTACGATCATTTTGATCTTCCTTTCCTCAAGAATTTTATTGGTTGGCCAACTGCAATGAAAACCCTTACAGCCTCATTATGCCGGGCGTTGTCTGGTTTTTCCATGCTTTTTTTCAACGGTGTTTTGAGTAAAGAAAACGCATGAAAACGTTGTTTTTATTGAACATACAGAATATTTACAGAGGCATAGGGGAGTTTAATCCCAGGATTCTGATCTTTTTTATGAAGTTTCCAGGGCTTACAAATCAATACCCAGTAACTGTAACTACTGATTATTGAAGTGCTAAAATTCTTTGTTTATTTTTGATTCAGCTATTGAAATTAATATCATTAATTCATGGTCAATACCATACAGGTATGAGATTAAATTATTGTAATTGTAAGGAGAACATTATAAACGAGTACAATATAAAGAGATAAAGTTCCTGTGAAAAAATTGCTGATTTCTTTTTACGCTTTAATAGATTTTATCTTTATAATTTGTTTAACTATAATGGTAACTATTAAATTGCATCCCGGCTTATCTAACGCTTTGCAGATCGAATACACTTTTATATTAGTTTCATATTTCTTTTTCAATAAAAATTTTATAAAAAAGAACATGGAAAAAAGATCTTGATCTTCTTATAATGAAAGCAGAAATGATCCTGCGGCAGGCAGGATGAAGGAGGAAAAACATGCCACTAAGAAAGGATTTTTTATGGGGCGGTGCAACGGCGGCGAACCAATGCGAAGGGGCTTATAATGAAGGTGGGCGCGGACTGGCCAACGTCGATGTCATTCCCCATGGCAGTGAACGCTGGGCTGTCGTTTCCGGCAACCGCCGCATGCTGGATTTTGAAGAAGGCTATTATTATCCGGCTAAACAAGCCATTGACTTTTATCATCATTACAAAGAAGATATCCGCCTGTTTGGCGAGATGGGATTTAAGACCTACCGCATGAGCATCGCCTGGAGCCGGATTTATCCGCAGGGAGATGAAGAACAGCCCAATGAAGAAGGCCTGCGTTTCTATGAGGAAGTTTTCCGCGAATGTCACCGTTATGGCATTGAACCGTTAGTCACAATTACCCACTTTGATTGCCCGATGCATTTGATTAAGGCTTACGGCGGGTGGCGGAATCCCAAGCTGGTGACCTTTTACAAGCGCTTGGTGACCACGTTATTCACGCGGTATAAGGGATTGGTTCATTACTGGCTGACATTTAACGAGATTAACGTGCTGCTTCACGGCTCGTTTATGGGAGCCGGCATCTGTTTTGAACCGGATGAGGACCGATTTAAAACGCTCTATACCGCGGCGCATCATGAACTGGTCGCAAGCGCCTGGGCGGTGAAGATCGGACATGAAATTGATCCGGAAAACAAGCTGGGCTGCATGTTGGCGGCAGGCAGTTATTATCCCTATTCCTGTAAGCCGGAAGATGTGTTCGCCGCACAGCAGGAAAATCATAAAAACTATTTCTTCATTGATGTTCAGAGCCGCGGAGCCTATCCCGCTTACGCTCTAAAAGAATTTGAGCGGCATCATTTTGAGCTGCCGATGAGTGAGGAAGAGAAGAAACTGCTGAAAGAAAATACGGTCGATTTCATTTCCTTCAGCTACTATTCTTCCCGTGTTGCCAGCCGTGATCCGCAGCTCCAAGGGGAAGGCAATATGATGAAAGGAGTTAAAAACCCCTATCTGGAAGCTTCGCAATGGGGCTGGCAGATCGATCCGCTGGGTTTGCGGATCACCATGAACGAGTTATATGACCGCTATCAGAAACCGCTGTTCATTGTGGAAAACGGATTGGGAGCTGTGGATGTTCCGGATGAAAACGGTGAGATTCAGGATGACTATCGGATTGAATATCTGCGCGCGCATATTCAGGCGATGAAGGAAGCGGTCGAGCAGGATGGGATTGACTTATTGGGCTATACGACCTGGGGTCCGATTGATCTGGTATCTGCCGGAACGGGTGAGATGTCGAAACGTTATGGATTTATTTATGTTGACCGTGATGATTTTGGTCAGGGAACCTTACAGCGGTTCAAAAAGAAATCTTTTGCCTGGTATAAGAAGGTCATCGCCTCCAACGGCGAAGACTTAGACTGAATTTTCAGATAAAAAAACCATGCCTTCAAAGGGGAGCATTCAGCTTCACAGCGAAGACATGGTTTTTTCTTTTCTTTATGTTTTATTTCGTTATTAACAATTTCAGTGAAACGACTTTTTGTATTATTCATCTTTTGTATATTAGTTTTTATTAATGCATTTATTCTTCGCTTTTGAAATGCGTTGAAATTTCTTATTAAATTATTATTATTTATCGATAGTTCTTATAAACAGTTTGTGCAACTCTAATTGAAATATGTTGAGGGAACACCTGCGAGTCAAAGGGAAAACCAAAATCCTATCTCAAGATCAATAGTCAAGTTATTGGTGTTGGATGTGCCAAGTCTTAAAAACGATATTTGGGACTGTAGGCAAGTATGGAAGGCACTCAGCTAAGGAGAAGAGGCATTCTTCACTTCCTAACGACTTGTTCAACGATTAAATATTATATAATGCATCATCGTTAATCTCTGTATAAAAATCAGTTGCAAATTTAATTCCTGCTTTAAAATAGAAAAGCCCATTTTCATCGACCAGTTTATTTATGCATTCATCTAGTTTGAACAATAAATTTTCTATTTCCACATTGTCCTTAGTGTGCTTAATTTCGTTCATTATTTCTTCCAGTTCTTCTTTTATTCTACAGATTTGTTTTGTCTGGGATTGGGCTGTATGAAAGGGCCTAAAATTTCCAAGATAAAGTTCTCTTATGAGTTCTTTTTCCATATTATATTTCTTCCTGAGTTCCGAATTCATCTAGTGCCATCTGATGATGAATTTTATAGGCTAACATAAAACCTAGCTCGAATACATATTTTTTTTCTAAGTCTGTAACATTGGATTCTGCCGCTTCATAGTTGCGGAATAAATCTAAAGCTTCTTGATCTGGCATTACTTTTTGTAAATAATCAACAATTTCTTCACTGAGTTTAGACGTTTCCGTTACGGCTTCATTATATTCTGTTGACTTGGGCATAGCCTCGGATGGGCGTAGGTCTCCATAATAAAGAAGATCAAATATATTTTTCATACACTTTCCATTTTCGTTTCCAGTTTTTTTATTGCTTTCTGTGATCTGTGCAAATAATTCTTTTATTTCCATTGCATTATCCCTCCTAATATATAAGCTTTTTTGTTATTCACATAGAATGATCATGTTATTTATAATTTTAAAGTCCGAGCTCGCTCGGTATTGCAAGCTAGTTTAAACAGGTTATATTCATAATAGAAAAACGCGATTTTTAAAAAGTCTGTTTGTGTAAAGAAATTGCTTAGAGTCCAAGGGAGAACATGATGGAAAGCGGGACGGATGACTTAAATTTTATCAGAGATTGCTTAACTTCATGATTAAATAAGAAAGTAAATGAATGCCCGGGGAGTTATGATTTAGGACATCATCGGGGTTATGATTGTTTTTTTTGATTCCCCCCCAGTCAAAATTTCTCATTGGACAGTAATCTTGCTTATCCATAGACTGCTATAACTAAATTCAAAAATGATCGAATGAAGATTAATACATTGTTGAAAAATCATTGCCCGATTCAACTGATTAGCTGTTAATATAATTTTCTGCAAAGTGTAAGGCTTTTTTATACTGGCGAGTTCTTTTATAAAAACTAATTAGCTGCGTATAAAGAAAGGCCTTTGCTTCGTAATCCCCTTCCACACTAATATAGTTTTCCATCTGAAGCAGGTGATCTTCAATAACTTTGTTGTTCCCTTTAGAATTCAATAATTTGACAAAGGTCAGGCAATCCCATATATACTTATCATTAACCTGTTGTTTAGATACATCTTTTAAGAATTCATCTAATTCTTGATTTCTTTTAAGATGATATAAACTCCATGCTTTGTTAAAATAATATTCTGATGGGTTATTATTCAGTTCTGTAACATGCTCTAAATATTTTAATGCTTTTCTATAATCTTTGGAACAAATCGCATTCCAACTAGCGTTGCAATATATGATGTTTTTTTCAAGACTAGAAACAGCTAATATCTTTGTCATTTTGATGGCTTCTTGAAACTTTTTATCCGCTTCTTTATAATTTTTCTCATACGTCTGGATCGAGGCCATGGCGGATAATACTTGAAATATCCTGCGAATATTTCCGGTATTTTCAAATAGAGTTAAGGCTTGCTTATTGCAGAAATAACTCTGGCTTAAGTTATTTAATCGTGTTTCAATTTGTCCTAGCTGATAATATATCATTGGAATTATTGTTTCTTGCGATCCTTTTTGTAACAAATCATATAACATAATTTTGGATTTAGTGAGTTGATTTTCATTTTTATAATAAACCGCAACATAATAAATATAGAAGTTTTGCTGTTCTGCCGTCATTCTATCTTGGACACAATCTAAAAAATTTATAATTTTTTTGCATTCGTCGCTTTTATAACTTGTGGAATTATAGGCTAATTTCGCAATTAAATAATCGAGGATTAAGATAGAACTAACCAATTTTTCCTCATCGTGGATCATCTTCTCATATAGTTTATTCCTATGTTCTATGTCGTAATCATAAATAGATTGGTGCAACATTTTGATTTCTTTGATTTTCTTGTTCAGCCATTTTTCGTCATTATTAAACTCGATCTGCAATATATCGTATATTGCAGATAAAACTAAGGGATCGGCATGAACATGTCCATTTTCTATATGACTAAAATAGGGTGCAGATATATTGGCTTTTTTGGCTACATACAAAGACTTTAAATCAAGGTCATTCCTTTTGTTTCTAATGATCAAGCCGATAAGTTCTTTATTATTCATATATTACCTCTTTTGAAATTTGTTCTTACATCCTTAGCTTAAAACTATTCTCTGGCACCTATTTTGTGCAACTATAAGTCATTGTTAATTAGAGAATACGTTAATATAATCAAATCATACAAGCGCTTGTTAAAAAGGAGGTACAGATGAGAAAAACATTTTTGATTGTTTTAACCGCAATTTTCTTAACAGGGACTCCGTTAAATCCTGTTATGATGTACGGTCATACAGTCTACATGCCTAACTAATAAAAAATTAAAGAGGCCTCTTTCTGTAAATTTCAATCAAGCTAGAACCTAGAGCTTTAAGTATAGTATTTAATTCATTAATTCCTGGATCGACTTCGCCCTTTATGATGCTTCTTAGCTTTTCTTGAGAGTAACCCGTTTTGATCTCTAATTTTGCATAAGACATTTTTCTTTGATTAAACAAATTTTCCAATTTTATTTTTAATTCTTCCTCCTCAAGATGGGAATCTATTTGTTTATCATTCATTGCTTGCATAATAAGCTCCTCACTTTTATTCTAGTATATTCGTTCGAATGAAGTAAGTCAATTTTTAGAAATGCTAGTCTATTTATATTTTCCGAGGATTATATAATGCCTTTAAAGGATAAGTAGGGAAATGTGATATGAAAATAAATGACGCCGTTAGATATAGAATAAAAGAAATTTGTGAGGAGTTTAATATATCGCTGCACGCTCTTGCTCAAAATGCAGGTGTTCCAGACCCTACGATTAGGCAGTTTATGCAGGGGATTCATGATGATATAAAGATTAAAATCTTATTTAAAATATGCAAAGGCATGAACATGTCTATGATTGAATTTTTTGATTCGAAAATTTTTGATGATGTCGATGATGATTAAGATCCATAGAATATAAAAAGCTATAAAAAGAAATATTGAGATGGAATTTCCAGATTAAAAAAACCATGCCTTTAGCTATACAGCGAAGACATGGTTTCTTTCTTTTCTTTATTCACCATTGAATGATCTGCAAGCAAGTCATTCTGACAATTTAATTAAGGAAACGGTTGAGAAAGGCGGTAACAGAATTCCAGTACAATTCAGGATCGACATCCGCGCTGGCTGCATGGGCAGCACCTTCAATGACTAATAATTCTTTTTCAGTTGGACAAGCTTCAAATACCTGGTAAACCATGTCTGTCGGCACATAGGTATCGTTGCTTCCGTGGATAAACATCATTGGAACGGATGCTTTTTTCAGCTGCTCAAGAGCGGAGGCCTCCTTGAAATGATAACCCGCGCGAATTCCGGTCATGATATCGGCAGTGGCTAAAAACGGAAATTCCGGAAGGCCGAAGCGATAGTCTAACTGATTTTTAAACATATCGTAGACAGAGGTGTAGCCGCAGTCTTCAATCACAGCTTTGACGTTATCCGGTAGTTGTTCACCAGCCGTCATCATGACGGTTGCACCGCCCATGGAAACTCCATATAAGATGATTTCAGCCTGAGAATCCTGATTCACGATCTGTTGGATCCAAAGCAGCAGATCCTTGCGGTCGAGCCAGCCCATGCCGATATATGAACCGCCGCTTTCACCATGCGCACGATTGTCCGGCGTGATCACAGTATAGCCCAGTTCGGAAAAGTGCCGGGCTTCAGTCTGCATCGCTTCTTTGTTGGATGTGTAGCCATGAATAACCAGGGCATAACGATGAGCGGACGGATCCGCGGTATACTGCAGGGCACGCAGAGTCAGTCCGTCTTCACTGACAATCTCCGTTTTTTCAATACTGACAGTTTCCAGCCAAGCATCAGTCAAGGCCTGTTCCTGAGCTTTGTTGGCTTCTTCGTTTCCATACGTTTCCCCAACCGGAGCTTTGCCGTCATGGGCAGATTCCGGCGCCTGATCTGTCCGATAGAGAGCATAGTCCACTAAATAATTGCCGGCTCCGAAGCTGCCGGCTGTCAGAACAGCGGCTGCCAGAACGAGAACGAATATTAAAATTTTTGTTTTTTTCTTCATGATGATGCATCCTCTTTTCAGGTTGGTTCACAAGGAACCTGAACGAGGAAACAGTATAGCAGAAAATAATTTGTATGTCAAAATAAATTGCGAGTATTCACAGTGAACACAACAGTATTTAAATTAAGGAAAGGCATAACATCCCTTAAGAAAGACAGAAGAAATCAAAAAACGACACATTGATATCCAAATGATTCCTCTGTCCGGACGGATCTCTGTTGGCTTATCCGATGGAGGAGAGTAAAGACGGATAAAAACAAAAAAAGCTGCCCGCTCACTGCGTTCAGCTGAAGAATCAATATGGTGCGGTAGGTGGGACTTGAACCCACATGGTTTTACCCACACGCCCCTGAAACGTGCGCGTCTGCCGATTTCGCCACTACCGCATGTATATTAAACAGCCGATTTGCCGACTGCTTTTATATATTACACTAAAACGATTTGTTATGCAAGTGTTTTTTTTAATTTTAATCCTGATTTCCCTGCAAAAGCACAAACGATCCGCAATCATCGGAGCTTCTTTTCTCTATAAGAGATTCATGCGGACGCCCTGGCAGCCAAATGGAAGAAAAGATCAAAAACAGAAATAAATATTCGCTGTTGTGAATATTTGCACTTGACCCGACAGTGGCTGTCGGGTCTTTAATGAAACTAGAAAGCGAGGAAAAAGCAATGAAGAACGGAGTAAAGAAAATCTTAACCCTGATGATGGCTTTGTGTTTAACGGCCTGTTCATCACCTGCAGCTTCGTCAGAAAAAGCGTTTACGGCGGGAACGTACAGCGCTTCAGCCAAGGGCAACAATGGGGATGTTACCGTCGAGGTAACGGTGGATGCCCAGACAATCACAGCAGTCACAGTCAAAGAACATGCGGAAACGGAGGGGATTGCGGATGCGGCTGACGGCTATTCCGGAAGCCATTGTTATCCAGCAATCCTTAAATATTGATACCATTTCCGGCGCCACCAATACTTCCAAGGCAATTCTGGAAGCCGCTGCCGCCTGTTTAAAACAAGCGGGAGGCGATGTGGAAGCCTTGCAGACAAAGCCGAAGGCAACGGCAGAGGCACGGGATGAAATTCAGTTAAATGCGGATGTTGTTGTCGTCGGCGGAGGCGGAGCCGGGTTATCCGCTGCCTTAAGCGCCGCGGAAAACAAGGCTTCGGTCATTGTTGTCGAGAAGGCCGGCAATCTGGGAGGCACGACGATTACCTCCGGCGCTTTTTACAGCACCGGCGATCCGGAACTGGCAAAGCGTTCAAAAATGAATGATACGATGCGGGATCAAGTAGTCAGGTTGCTGGCAATGGAACCCAATTGCGAACAGATGAAAAACTGGCAGGACCAGGTAAAAGAACAGTACCAGCAATATCTGAACAGCGGCAGCGAAGCGATGTTTGACAGCGAAGAATATTACATGCTCTGTGTCTATGTGGACGGCGGAATGACCGGCGATCCGGATTTGATTGAGTGGACGTGCGCGAATGCTGACGAAGGCTATGCCTGGCTTGAGGAACATGGTTATCATTGGAGCGATAAGGTAGTCATCGGTAAGAATGGCGATAATGCCGTCATTGAACCGGATATCGAACGCTGCCGCCGTCTGGTTGCGGACAGCGAATACGGCCGTCCGGCAACACAGATGATTGACATTCTGTCCCAGCAGGCTCAGGCCGTCGGATCGGATACCTCAATCTATACCAATGTCGCCGCAACGGAACTCATCCTGGATGAAGGCCGAGTTGTTGGAATTAAAGCGCTGGGAAGCGATGGTACGCCTTATACGATTACGGCCAACAACGGCGTTGTTTTAGCCAGCGGAGGATTTGCATCCGGCGTTGAACTGCGGGAAGAATACAATACGATTTATCCGTATTTGGGCGAACAGGTGCATTCCACGAATGTAGCAACGGATACCGGCGATGGTCTTGTTATGGCCAAGGCTGCCGGGGCTCAGCTGATCGACATGGAAAAAATTCAGGTCAATAAGATCACGCATTATGACTTAGGCGGAACGGACTGCATCGCCGCTGCGTTCTCCAATCTTTTGATCAACGAACAGGGACAGCGTTTTACCAACGAATACGGCAGTGAAACAGAGGTATCCAAAGCCATTCTCAGTCAGAGCCATTACAAGGCTTTTCTGTTGGCGGATGCTCATAACAGCAATATCACCGAAGGCAAAACCAGCGGCGGCCGGGATTTGGAAGAAGCCGTTGCGCAGGGATATGTCTTTAAAGCCGATACAATTGAAGCGCTAGCGCAGCAGCTGCAGATCGATCCGGCAGTTCTCACCCAGACGATTGAGCAGTTTAATGCAGCTATTGATCAGAAGCAGGATCCGGAATTCGGCCGGACGATCCTGAACGAAGAGGACAAGCTGCTTACCGCCCCATTCTATGCAACGCCGGTCATTCCAAGTGTACATCATACGATGGGCGGCTTGAAGATCAATGCCAAAGCTCAGGTTCTTAACCAGCAGGATGAACCGATTTCCGGTTTGTTTGCCGCGGGAGAAATTGTCGGCGGACTCAGCGGGAATAACCGCATGAGCGGCGATGCGATTATGGCCAATGTCGTTCAGGGTCGGGTAGCCGGAGCTGAAGCTGCAAATAACGATTAAAACGGGAATTATCATCAGATTCAAAAGCAGAAATAAAGCAAAAAATGAAGGGGAAGGCCAAAAAAGCATAACGGCCTTCTTTTGTATTTTTTCCATGTCTACGGAAACGTAATTCTGCAGTATTTGGCTGGATGCAGCTTCATGGTGCAACTTGAAAAACAAAAAAAGACAATATGACATTTTTTACACAAAATAGTCAATTTCCCCAATTTGTAGGAAACATGAAAAACACGCTTGCATTTTATAGAGAGTGGAGTATAATCTGTTCACATAGTTAAATGTTAAGGTGCTTAACTATTAAAACAAAAGAGGTGATCGACGTGAATGAACAGGAAATCGCTCAGAAGATTCTGCGGCTGGCTTATGTCTTTCGTCAGCGCAGCGAACCCCGCGGCCGGAAGAAACTGACGATGAACCCCCGCGACATGATGATTCTGCATGGCATTATCCATCTCAATCCCGAAGGGATGATCAAGATGAGTCAGATCAAGGATTATTTTCATGTCAGTCCAGCCGCCGTTTCCCAGGGCATCCGCTCCTTTGAGCAGCAGGGCTGGGTGGAACGGGTCATTCTTGACAGCGACCGGCGCAGCGTCTACATTCAGATTACGGAAAAGGGACGTCAGCTGATGCAGCAGCGGGAACAGGAGTTCTGCGAACAGATCGGGGCGTATTTCCGCTATCTGGGCGAAGCCGACAGTCTGGCTTTGGTCCGAATTCTGGAGCGGACGGTCGATTATTGTCAAAACCCTACGAACTGCGGTTCTAAGGAAATGTGAGAAAGGAGTAACCTATGGTCAAATATCTTAAGCCGTTCGCGTTATCCATCGCGGCGGTCATTGTGCTGTTGTTTGCCCAAGCTCAGTGTGAACTGGCGTTGCCGGATTACATGGCCGATATCGTCGATGTCGGAATTCAAAGCAGCGGGATCAGCAGTGCGGTTCCGGAAGTCATCCGGGAAAGCGAAGCGGAAAAGCTGTTTCTGTTTATGAATGAAGAAGACCGGCAGCTGTTTCAGTCCAGCTATACTTTAGTTGAGGCAGGCCAAGCCAGTGCTCAGCAGATCAAGAAAGCCCCGACGGCCGAACAGGAGCCGGTTTATTTCCTGAATTCGCTGGAGGAGGAGCAGCGCAGCCAGCTGAGCGCGGCACTGTCACCAGCGGAAATGATTGTGCTGACAATTCCGAGCCTTAAAGAAACCGAGGCCTTTCAGGAATTGAATCTGCCGGAGGACGTAGATCTGTTTTCCCTGCTTTCGCAGATGCCGCAGGAACAATTCGACGCGGTTATGACGCAGATCAACGCCGTCATTCAGGATGCGGCTGAGAACGCTTCAACGGTAGCGTCGGCTCAATTTGTCAAAATGGAATATCGGGCGATCGGCATCAATACTGATTCCATTCAGCTCAACTATATTTTCAGCAGCGGTCTGCGTATGCTGGGGGTTGCTTTGTTCGGCACGATCTGCGCGATTGTCGTCACCTTCCTGGCGTCGCGGATTGCCGCTGGCGTCTCACGCAACCTGCGCTTAGCGGTTTTCAGCAAGGTTGAGAACTTTTCCTCGGCGGAGTTCAACCAGTTCTCCACCGGCACGCTGATCACCCGGACGACCAACGATGTGCAGCAGATTCAGCAGGTTCTGGTGATGTTTATGCGGATCGTCGTCTACGCGCCGATCATCGGCATCGGAGCGATTATCAAGGTGCTCAATACGAATGCATCGATGACCTGGATTATTGCGTTAGTGGTTGTGATTATCATGGCGATCATGGGCATTGCCTTTGCGGTTGTTCTGCCGAAGTTCTCAATCATCCAGAAGCTGCTCGATAAGATGAACGCGGTTCTGCGTGAGTTCCTGGACGGTCTGCCGGTTATCCGGGCTTTCAATACCCAGGCACATGAAGAAAAGCGCTTCGACAAGGTCAATAACGAGGTCACCAAAACCAATCTCTTTGTCCAGCGGACCTTAGCTTTATTGATGCCAATGATGATGCTGGTGATGAATTGCGTCGGCATTCTGATCGTCTGGGTTGGCGGTCATCAGATTGATATGGGAACGCTGCAGGTTGGCAACATGATGGCGTTCATCCAATACAGCATGCAGATTATCATGGCGTTTTTGATGATTACGATGGTTTCTGTCATGCTGCCGCGGGCAGCGGTTTCGATCAAGCGCGTCATGGAAGTGCTCAACTGTGAGCTTTCCATCACCGATCCGAAACAGCCGAAGGCTTTCGATCCTGCTCAGCATGGTTATGTGGAATTTAAGGATGTTGCCTTCCGCTATCCGGGCGCTGAAGAAAATGTCGTAGAAAACATTTCCTTCTTAGCTCGTCCGGGACAGACGACAGCTTTTATCGGCTCGACCGGTTCCGGCAAATCGACGATTGTGAATCTGGTCCCGCGTTTCTTTGATGTCACAGCCGGCTCGATTGAGGTTGACGGGGTAGATATCCGGGAAGTCAGTCAGCAGGAACTTCGGCATAAAATTGGTTATGTTCCGCAGAAGGGCATGCTGTTTTCCGGAACGATTGAATCCAATCTGCGCTATGCCGATGAAAATGCCGACTGGACGCAGCTGAAGAACGCGGCGGAAATTGCTCAGGCCAGTGAATTTATTGATTCCAAGCCGGAAGGTTATGATTCCCCGATCGCTCAGGGCGGCACCAATGTGTCCGGCGGTCAGAAGCAGCGGCTGTCAATTGCCCGTGCGTTAGTCCGCAATCCGGAAATCTATATCTTTGACGATTCGTTCTCGGCGCTGGACTTCAAGACCGATGCCGCGCTGCGAAAGGCTTTGAATGAATTGTGTGAGAAGACCGGCAGTACTGTGCTGTTGGTCGCTCAGCGGATTTCATCGATCATGCATGCGGATCAGATCGCGGTCATGGATAAAGGCCATATCGCCGGCATCGGCACGCATGATGAGCTGATGAAAACCTGCGAAGTCTATCAGGAAATTGCGTATTCGCAGCTGTCAAAGGAGGAATTGGGTCATGACGAACACTAAACATAATCCGAAACCGACGATGCGCCGCGGTCCGATGGGCGGGGGTCATGGAATGCGCGGCACAGGCGAAAAAGCCAAAGATTTCAATGGGACAATGAAACAGCTTCTGCGCTATATCAAGCCTTATTCGCTGTCGATGTTCTTTGGCATTTTGTTTGCGGCGGTGGCCACGGTGATGACCGTTGTCGGACCGAAGATACTCGGCAAAGCGACGACGGAGCTGGCCGTTGGACTGCATGCCAAAGCGGTTGGTACAGGGGGAATCAACTTCGGCCGGATCGCTGAAATTCTGATTTTCTTACTGTGTCTGTACGGCTTATCCGCCTTGTTTAATTATTTCCAGCACTGGCTGATGGCCGGCGTCGCGCAGAAGGCTTCCTATGATCTGCGCAAAGCGCTGGCGGAAAAGATTGACCGGCTGCCGTTTAAATACTTCGACGGGCATTCCCATGGTGATCTTCTGTCTAGGGCGACCAACGACGTCGATACGGTATCGCAAACGTTGAATCAATCATTGGCTAATATCATTACCGCTATGGTTCAGCTCATCGGCTTTACGATCATCATGTTGTCGATCAGCTGGGAAATGACCTTAATGGCCTTCTGTGTCCTGCCGCTTTCGGCAATTCTGGTTCTGCAGATCGTCAAGCGTTCGCAGCGTTTCTTCGCTCGTCAGCAGGCGGCTTTGGGCGCGGTAAACGGACATATTGAAGAAATGTATTCCGGGCATATCGTCATGAAAGCCTTCAATGGCGAGGCCCGTTCAATTCAAGAATTCAGTGAGCACAACCAGAAGCTGTATGATTCAGCCTGGAAATCTCAGTTTCTAAGCGGCATGATGCAGCCGCTGACCACCTTGATCGGCAATATCGGGTATGTCGGTGTTTGTATCTTAGGCGGCTGGCTGACGATTAAGGGCGCTATTGAAATCGGTGATATTCAGGCGTTCATCCAGTATGTCCGCAACTTTAACCAGCCGATCAATCAGCTGTCGCAGGCAGTAAATGTGCTGCAGTCCACAGCCGCGGCGGCGGAACGTGTCTTTGAATTCTTAAATGAAGAAGAAGAAATAGCAGAAACCGAAAATCCGGTTCCGGTTCGCGACCGGCATGGAAAATCCCTGATTCAGGGACAGGTTACTTTTGAAAACGTCCATTTCGGCTACAATCCGGATAAGATCATCATCAATGATTTCTCAATGTTCATCAATGCCGGCAAGCGCGTGGCGATCGTCGGTCCGACAGGCGCCGGCAAGACGACGATTGTTAAGCTGCTGATGCGCTTCTATGAACTGAACAGCGGTACGATCTATGTGGATGGTCAGGATATCCGCAATTACCGGCGGTCTGATCTGCGTTCGTTGTTTGGCATGGTGCTTCAGGATGCCTGGCTGTTTAACGGAACGGTGATGGAGAACCTTCGTTACGGACGGCTGGATGCGACGGATCAGGAAGTCATCGCGGCGGCGAAGGCAGCACATGTCGATCACTTCATCCGGACGCTGGATCACGGCTATCAGACGATGATCGACGGCGATTCCGGCAATATTTCTCAGGGTCAGAAGCAGCTGTTGACAATCGCGCGGGCCTTCCTGGCGGATCCGAAGATTCTGATTCTTGACGAAGCGACTTCCTCTGTAGACACCCGGACCGAAGTTCTGATTCAGAAAGGGATGGAAACCTTGATGAAAGGCCGGACAAGCTTCATCATTGCTCACCGTCTGTCAACGATTCGGGATGCCGATCTGATTCTGGTTATGAAAGAAGGCGACATCGTCGAAGCCGGAACACATGATTCTCTGATGGCGGACAATGGATTCTACGCTTCCCTGTATAATTCACAGTTTGAAGATTGTGAATAATCATCACTCAGTTTCATTATAGACTTGGTCTGACGGCCAGGTCTTTTCTTATTGCGGAACAAACGCTTGACATCAATAATTCAAATGAATATCATGAAGCTGGATAAGGCTGAAGCCAGCCCAGCAAGGAGGGGGAAAGATGATTTATATTACAGGCGATACGCATGGCCGGTTTGAGCGGGTTGAGCAGTTTTGTAAAAGTCAGAAGACAAAACCTCAGGATATTTTGATCATTCTCGGCGACGCTGGAATAAACTTCAGCGGAGGACTGCGGGATCAGGAAAAGAAACGGTTTCTCAGTTCCCTTCCGATCACGCTTTTCTGCATCCATGGCAACCATGAGAAACGGCCTCAGACCATCGCGGGCTATCAACTTCAAGAATGGCACGGCGGTCAGGTTTACGTGGAAGCGGAGTATCCTCATCTCTGTTTTGCCAAAGATGGCGAGCTCTTTGATCTGGATGGAAAACGAACGATAGTCATCGGCGGGGCCTACAGTGTGGATAAGTGGACTCGGTTAATGTATGGATTCGGCTGGTGGCCGGACGAACAGCCAACCGATGCGATAAAGCAGGATGTCCAGCGGCAATTAGAACAACAAAATTGGAATGTCGATGTCGTCCTGAGTCATACTGTACCGTTAAAATATGAGCCTACAGAAGTGTTTTTAGAAGGTGTCGATCAAAGTCAGGTCGATAAATCAACGGAACAGTGGCTCAATCAGATTGAAAACCAACTCACTTATAGAAAATGGTATGCCGGACATTATCATACCGAAAAAGAAATGGATCAATTAGAAATCATGTTCGAAAACATTAAAGAATTCAGTTTATGATTCCATTCTGCCAACCCGCAAATTTAGTTCTGCGGGTTTTCTATGAATACAAAGTGAAAGATGCAGAATTAAAAATTTCAAAAAACGAATGAGAGTCTTACATTTCCATGACTTTGCGCCGGCGCAGCATCCAACCGAAAAAATACCGTGTATAATAAAATTAGGAAAGAACTCTGAACCTATTCTGCAAAGACTGATGAACGAAATGATCCTCGAAAGCAGAAATCATAAAATAGAATCATAGAACTTTAAGATCTCTGCTGAAAGGAATCATTCAGCATTTTTTCGGTATTTTCGAATGGGAGAGTCCTGTTGGTCAGTACCGGATGGATCACATAACAGAGGGTTTCCGAATAACTTGAATGCAAAGGAGGGATATCATGAAGAAGAAAAGAGGGCATTCGATTTTGATCGCAGGATTGTCGCTGGGCATGTTCTTCGCGCTGCAGCCTGTTGCCGCTCAAACGCCGTCAACAGAACAGAAGGATCAGGCTTCAATTCATTTTGCGGATCCGGAGCCCCTGAATTGGAATACGAATCTCGATCTTTCAAAGAAACGAACATCTCAAACTCACGGCGAGGTGACGATTGATTCCTTTGATCCTTTGCCGTCTGCCATCGCAAAACAAAGTGTGGCTGTCGGCACGCCGGAGAATAAGCTGAATCTGCCGAAGACTCTGACCGGTATCGATTCACAAGGGAACACGGCAGCGGAAATTAAGGTAACGTGGAAAAACAAAGGGGATGCGTATGATCCTTCCAAGGTTCAGGATTATACGTTCATTGCCGAATTAAGCGCGGGATATCTTCCTGGCAAAACGGCCAGTCTGCCGGAAATCACTGTGACAGTGACCAGTTTTCAGCCAACGACACTGCCGGAAAACTATGTGCGGCTGACGATGAAGGCCGGCGAGCTGGAAGAGAGAATTCAAAAAGGCCAGGTAAAACCGGAGAAGCTTGAAGCGTTGTTCATTGAAGGCACCATGAATGATAACGATATTAAGTATCTTCGTGCAAATCTGACGAATTTGAAGACGCTGGACTTGAAAGAGACATCTCTGAGCAAGCTTCCAGCCCAGGCGTTTCAGGGGATGACGAAGCTGGAAACCGTTGTTTTGCCAGATACGTTAACGAAGATTGAGGCCCAAGCTTTTGCCGGATGCACCCAATTAAAATCCTTGAATTTGTCCAAGGTTACGTCCATCGGCGAGAGTGCTTTTGCGGACTGTGCCGCTTTAGGGGCTGTGGATCTTTCCCAGGTACAAGCGCTGGGAAAGAAAGCTTTTTCCGGCTGTACACAGCTGACGTTGGCGGCCAATACGCAATTCAACGAAGCGCTGAAGCAGATCAGTGAATCCGCTTTTGAAGGCTGTAAAAATCTATCAGAAATCAACCTGTCTCAGGTTACGGAGATCGGTGCCAGTGCGTTTAAGAACTGCGAAAAGCTGACATTAAAAGCCGGAACCGGATTGAATGAAAATTATACAACAATTAATGCTTCGACCTTCTATGGCTGCAGCAGTCTGACTACTGTAGATTTATCGCATGTTACCTCCATTGGAGCCAGCGCTTTCGATCAATGCAGCAAGCTTGGCGAAGTCGATTTATCCCAAGTCATGACCCTGGGGGATTCCGCTTTTGAAGGCTGCGGTTCATTGAAACTGAAAGCGCAGGCGAACTTGAATCCAGATTTAAGTGCAATCGGCAAGCGGTCCTTCGCTCAATGCTCATCATTGAGTCAGATTGATTTGTCCAAGGTCCAAACGATCGGTGAGGGAGCTTTTGTGGGCTGCACGTCGATCAGCGAAGTCAATTTGCTTAAGCTGACAGAACTGGGCGCGAAAGCCTTGAAAGACTGCACGGGACTCAAAGTTCTGGCCCTGCCGCAGAACAAACCGAATTGGAGTGCAGATTCCTTTGAAAATGTTCCGTCGGTTCTGTTGATGTTTGAAAACGGCAAAGCATATTCAGATTTGTCCGGTCTGCCAAACGGTTCGGCAGCTCCGGTCATTGAAGGCAAGGATATTCAGGCTGGTGAAACGCTGGAGCTGACAGTTAAGCTTCCAGTCAGCATCAATGTGACGTATCAATGGAGTTTTAACGGGACCGCGATGGCCTCGCAAACCAATTCAACACTAAAAATTGATCAGGCTCAGGTCAGCCATGGCGGAACCTATCAATGTGATGTCACTTGGGGAACCTGGGTTCAGCGGGCGGAAAAGACAATCAAGGTAACTCCGAAACCAACCCCATCTCCATCTCCAACTCCAACCCCGACGCCAACGCCAACGCCAACCCCTCAGCCGGTACATGAACATGATTACGGGCCGATGCAGTCCGATCCGACGTGGCATTACCGCGAATGTGTGGACGGCGACGGGGCGAAGGCCGAAATCGCGGAGCATACGCCGAGTGACTGGATTATTATTGAAAAGGCGACGGCGACCAAGGCTGGAAGTAAAAAGAAAGTCTGCACCGTCTGCGGAAGACAGCTGGAATGGCAGGCCATCCCGGCAACGGGTCCGGAATACACATTCAAAACGCTGAAATCCAAGGATGCTCAGCTTGAGATCCGCGGTGATTTTTCCGCCAATGCCAGTCTGGCGACAACCGCTGATTTACCGCATAAAGAAGGAACCTGCGATGCCTGCGACGCGATCCGTGAACAACAAAAAGCTGCCGGCTGGCTCACAGGTCATCGTCTGCAGCTTAAAGCCGGAAAGTACAAAGGTGATCTGACCGTCGAAATCACAACGGATAAAAAAGACGGAACCGAAGTGGAACTGTGGATCTGCCAGAATAAAACGCTGGTGAAGGAAACAAAGAAGGTGAAGTCAGGAACGCTTTCGATCACAGCGAAAGCCTGGCCGGATTATATTGGACTTTCGCAAGTGCCGGTGAAGATCAGCGGTCTGCCGGGTTCGCTGTCCTTAACGGTAGGCGAACAAACCTCGTTAAAACCCGTCCCATCGGGCGGAACCTGGGAATATGATCACGCCATTCTGGAAGTAACACAGAACGAAGACAGCTTCACGGTAAAAGCTCTGCAGGTGGGAGAAACAACGTGCACCTATTCGGCAGAAGGCGATCAGTACAGTCTGAAAGCACAGGTGAAGGAAAAAGCCGCAGACCCGGCACCGGAAACGAAAAAAACCGGAAGCATCGTTCCGTTTGCGATTGGGATTCTGGTCTTTGCGGCCGCCGTTCTGATCGTCGGAGCTGTGTTCCTGAAGCGTCAGATTGACAAATCGCAAGGCTGATCTGAAAGCATCATCAATTCAATTTTAATTCTCATCAGCGCACCGGACAAACGGCTGCGCTGATTTTTTAATAGGAAAACGTAAGATTCAAAACTTTAAGAACACTTCCAGAAGCCAAGATAAAGCGTTATTTTTAAAGCAGTCCTTGGATGGGCGTGCAGAGGCTTCTTTTATCATGTGACTTACTGTTCAATTTCCATGTTGTTTTGTTATAATGTTCTCAGCTTGGTTATGAGAATAGGAGGATTGGGTTATGGATAATCTGATCATTGCCAACATTGCGCTGGATCTTTTCTGTTTGATCTTATCTTTGATTCCGATTATATACCTAGTGAATGACCAGCGTTATCAATACAAGCTAAATCGTTACTTTTTAGGGATCAGTATTGCCAACGGCACGATGATCATAGGAGATTTGGGTGATTGGTGTATTCGAGATGTTGCAACACAGAATCTGAGCATAATTCTTTCTTTGCTTTCTCTGTTGTTTTATGTCAGTTCTGCCTTTTTACTGTATTTTTTTGCCCAATATCTTGTTGAATATTTAAAGCTGACAGCCAAAGCAAGAAGAAGTTTTTTAACTGTTGCTGCATTGTTGTGCGCAGTCCAGATATTTTTTGCGGTACTCAGTCCATGGACAGGCGCTTTTTTCCGCATCACCGAAAATGGATATCAACGAGGCGCGTTGTTTGCGATTTCCCAAGGGGTGCCGTTATTCTGTTATCTTTCTTTTACTTATCTGGTCATTTTGTGCCGAAAAAAACTAACCCGCCGGGAATTATTTTTCTTCCTGCTGTATATTTTTATACCGTTGGTAGCCGGCGTTCTGCAGATGTTTTTTCGGGGAATTGCGGTTCTCAACGTCGGCGTTACGTTGGAGCTGCTGCTTATTTTTGTCAACATTCAGTCTGAGCGGGATCTGCTGATGAAGCAGCAGGAGAAAGAATTAATGGAATCCCGAATTGAAATCATGCTTTCTCAAATTCAGCCGCATTTTCTGTACAATGCCCTAACTACGATTAGTCAGCTCTGCGATGCAGATCCCAAACAAGCGAAAGAAGCCATTCATGATTTTGCCTGTTTCCTGAGAGGGAATATGGATGCGTTAAAAAGTAAGGCGCCGATTCCTTTTGAACAAGAGCTTTATCATGCGGAAAATTATCTGGCGCTTGAACAGCAGCGGTTTCAGGATCGTCTACGCATCGTTTATGAGATTACCGCTCGAGATTTTTCCATCCCCTCCCTAACGCTGCAGCCCATTGTGGAAAATGCAGTGCGTCACGGTGTTTTAAAACGAGAGGAAGGCGGACAGATTATCATCCGCACAGAGGAAACAGATCAAGCTTTCATTGTTCGTGTTGCCGATGACGGCCCGGGAATATCAAACGACAGCATTACTGGGGATTCGCAGTCGCACATCGGTATTGAAAATGTACGGAGTCGTTTGGCAATTCTCTGCCAAGGAACATTAACCTTGCAAAGTAAGGAAGGCATGGGGACTATTGTCACGGTTGTCATTCCCAAGGAGGTGCAGAGTGAATGAATTTGATTGCGGTGGATGATGAACCTTTCGTATTAAAAGCTCTGGAAGAAGCCCTGAAAGAAGCTGTACCTCAGGGAACGCTGCATTGTTTTACTGCTCCCAGCAAAGCTTTAGCCTATGTCCGCAGCACCTCGGTTGACGCAGCCTTTCTGGATATTGAGCTGGGCAGCATGAACGGACTTGTTTTGGCAAAAATGATAAAAGATATCTGTCCGGAAGCCCATATTATATTTGTAACCAGTCATGAACAATATGCTTTGGGCGCTATTCAGATGCATGCTACCGGATATTTGATGAAACCTGTTATGGCGGAGGATCTGCGCCGGGAACTGACGTTTATTTACGGCGATGTCTTACCGCGCCGTAAGATAAGGGTGCAGACATTCGGCGGTTTTGATATCTTTGTGGATGAAAATCCGGTTTTATTCAAACGATCCAAATCAAAAGAACTGCTTGCTTATTTGATCGACCGGCGCGGGATCAGCGTGACAGCGGCGGAAGCCTGTGCGGTATTGTGGGGAGATGCTTCCATTGACTCACGCAAGAAAGGGTATTTCCGGATTGTGGTGAAAGGCTTGCGGGAAGCGCTGCAGGCGGCTGGAATTGAAGACATTCTGCTTCGCTCCTGGAACAGCCTTGCGATTATTCCAAATAAGCTGGACTGCGACAGCTATCATTTTCTAGAGGGTGATCCCCAATTTGTAAACAGCTATCGCCATGATTATTTATGCTGTTATGAATGGGCTGAGTTCAGCTTGGGGCCTGTTTTATACAAAAATGATTGAGAACTTCCAAGGGGAGTTCTTTTCCATTGGAAGCTGTCTTTTATAACGGGTTTGTAACGGGCATTGTGCTAAGATAAAAAACAAAGGTGGTGAGATCAATGCCGATTTTAATCACGGGCAGACGAAAAGAGTTCCCAGACAAACAAAACATGGGGATGGAACAACTTAATCTAAAGGCTGTACTGACCTCAATCTGCCTTTCCGAACATTTCAGGTATGATGAAACAGGGACTGTGTGTTTGCTTTTTTGTCCCGTAAAAACACATCGGCGGTTATAAAAGAATCGGATGGATCAGAATCATCAAGCGTCACAATCACTCACTGAAAGTGATGCTCAAGAATCTAGGACACCCGTGGGTTCCATTCTCTTTATGAATCGGAAGGAGCTGAAATTTTCAGTTCAATCAGCTTCGTTTCATGAATTAGAAAGCCTGAATTTGCATCTTAACGCCAATTTCTTGAAAAAAAATCGGGACTTCGTTATATTTTAATCAAGTTATAATCAACGTGAGCTTTGGCTATATAAAAAAATCTTTGGCTAACAAGGTTAGTTGTATGTTAGATGAAAACAACGATGTGCCAAATTGCGCTTGAAGGATGATGCTGATCTTTAAAAATTACTGTTTCTGAGATATTCTTTCAAAAAAATCAATCGCGAACGGACGGAATAAGGATTAAACTAATAAAGGTTGATTTCTGATGCAATCGCAGAGGATAGATTGAGTCTCTGCCTAAAATGATTTGAGAAGCAAGTCAGAACAGGGGGCATGTCCTTGCTTGAACAAACTGTCAATTAAAGCTTACTTTTTGTGACAGCCTGGATGGATTGTATTTCTTGCCGAATCAGAACAAAAAAGACGGATGAATTCCGCCGCTCTTAAGATAAAACTGAAATTTTTAATTAACGCAAAAAGTAAGCTTTTCAAGACAGAAGGAAGGGGGAGGCTATGAGGAAGCGAAAATGGGGATTGGCGGTGTTTGCCATTCTGGGAATAAGCATGGCGGCGGTTCAGTTATTGAAACCGAAACCCAAGAATATTGAATCACCTTTACATCGCAAAGGCATGTTTGAATGGAAGGAAGAACGGATTGAGCAGCCTGAAATTGCCGGCGAGATCATTGATCAATTTCAAATCACAGACTGGTATCAGGAACTGGGTCTTCCGATAGAACATAAAAAGACAGCCCAATTCGTAAAGCAGCTGCACGGGCAAAATGTGAAAGTCTATGCGTTGGTCGGGGAAACGGACTGGGGTTATGAGTCCGAGGGCCAATCGTTGATTCAATATTTGGAAGAACTGGTTCAGTATAACAAAAAGAGAATGCCGGCAGAACGCTTTGATGGCGTGATGGTTGACGTCGAGCCGTATACTCGTTCACGCTGGAAAAAAGATCCGGAAGAAAATATGAAGCTTTATGTTTCCGGAATGATCGCGGCCTATCGTTTTGCGCAGGAGCATGATTTGATCTTCATTGCGTGTATTCCCCGTCATTATGACGATCAGGGCTTGACGCAGCAGCTGGAAACTTTAATTCGGGATGGCTGCGATGAGGTTGCCGTTATGGATTATGACTGCGGAGCGGAAGCTGAAAAAATCGAAACTGAAGCTCAACTGGCCGCGAAGTATGATAAAGATCTGCACTGTATTCTGGAATTTCAGGAAGTCGGAAAACATGGCCTGACCGAAGATAAGACATACCGAAATAAAGGCCTTGCAGCTGCAGAAGCGGCTTGGGAAAAAGTGGATCAAGCCTTTCCGGAAATGCGGATTGTTCATGATTATCATTGGTCGATGCCGCTGATGGAAATGATGAAGGAGGACAGCGAATGAATGAAGTGCTCAGACAGGAGCGAAAATTTTTGATATCTTTGAGCCAGCGTACGCGTTTCGAGGGTCAGCTGGACGCTCTTCTTCATCAGGATCAGCATAATACTGATCTTCTGCAAGGGGGGTATCGGGTGCGGTCCTTGTATTTTGATACGTTGAATGATCGGGATTTCTACGCCAAGATAGACGGCGTTGAACAACGGCGGAAGCTGCGTCTGCGGATCTATCATCCTGAGGATGAAACGGCCTTTTTGGAAATGAAGCAAAAACAGGGAGCCAACCAGCTGAAGCGCTCCTTGCCGGTGAGCCGCGAGGATGCAGAACAGTTGATTCAGGGAAATTATAAGCCGCTCTTGCATTATCGTGAAGATTTTGCGGCTGAATGCTATGCGATTCTGAATCGTGAGCATTACCGTCCGAAGACGGTGGTTGAATATCGGCGCAAAGCCTATGTGCTGCCGGAAAACAGCATCCGAATTACGTTGGACAGTGATATTCAGGCGAATGAATTCCGCTATGATATTTTTGATCCGCAGCTGGCGCTGGCGCCGGCGCTGGATCCGTGGAAAACGATTCTTGAAGTAAAATATAATCATTTTCTGCTTACGTATGTCCGGGATATTATCCGCAGCTGCAACCAAAGTGAATTGTCAGTCAGCAAATATTGTATGGCGCGCCGAATCGGGCTGCGATATACCGAATTTTATTAAAAGGGGGAATTTTGGATGAGTTCTTATTTATCGAATTTAATGCAGCAAATTGAAGCGCTGAACGCGGGTCAGATTCTGGCTCAGATTTTCATTGCCATGGTATTGGGCTTCGTCATTTATCTTTCGTATTATCTGGCGCATGCCGGTACGGTTTACAGCCGGAAGTTTAATGTCAGTCTGGTTGTTTTAACACTGCTGACAACCATCGTTATGACCGCTATCGGCAATAACGTCGCCTTATCGTTAGGTATGGTCGGCGCGTTGTCCATCGTGCGTTTTCGGACAGCGATTAAAGATTCGCGGGATACAGTTTACATCTTCTGGGCCATTGTTACCGGTCTCTCGTGCGGTGTTGGAGATTACATGACGGCCGGTCTGGGCGCCGCCGGAGTCTTTCTGGTGCTTTTGCTTCTGGGCCGGATTAAAAATGAAAATCGGATGCTGCTGATCGTGCGCGGCGCCCGCAGTACAGAAGAACGGATCATGTCGGTGATTACGCATTATTTTGAAGGCCGGCTGGATTTGCGGGTGAAAAATACGACCCGCGATACGATTGAGCTGATCTACGAAATCCCGCGGAAAACTTATGAAAAAAATTTACAGAAGATGTCGGGGATTGATGAAGAATTATATCAGATTGAACATGTCCAGTATGTGAATATCGTCGCTCAGGACGATGATATCAGCAGCTAATGGAGGCAGATCATGCGTAAACGGACAGCAGCGTGGCTGACTCTGGCAGCCGCGGTTGTAGTCAGTACGGCAGCTCAGCTGACTTTTGGAAAAATCCAGACGCGGGTTCATCAGCACCGGGAAGCAAGTCTGGCTTACGATCCGGAAACAGCACTGGACTGTGTTCAGGAAACGGAAACTTCAAAATATCAATATGACGAGAACGCCGTGGATATTGAAAAGCTGAGTACCCATCTGCCGCTGGTTGTCATTGAAACGGATGAAGAAATACCAGGTGTTCCTTATTATACAGATGATCAGTCCCATCGTCAGATGACGCTGACTTCCGCCGGAGAAGAATTTCTGATCGGCAACATGAAAATCATCAATCAGGATGACAAGCTGAATTCACCGCAGGATACGCCGTCCTTAAAGACCCAGATTCGGATCCGTGTGCGGGGTAATACTTCACGCTGGTTTGACAAGCAATCCTTTGCGATTAAAACGATTCATCATAATGGCGAGAATAAAAAGGTTTCCATCATGGGGATGGAAGCCAATCATGACTGGGCGCTGCACGGTCCTTTTCTTGATAAAACCCTGATGCGGAATTATGTAGCGATGAATTTGGCGGGCGAGCTGATGGACTATGCTCCTGATGTGCGGTTTTGCGAAGTAATTGTCAATCAAGAATATCGCGGTGTGTATGTGATGATGGAAACGGTCAGCTGCGGCAAGGGCCGGATAGAAATTGAAGAACCGAATAAAACCCGGAATGTTACCGGCTATCTTGTCGAACTGGACAATGACACGCAGCCGGACCCGCTGACGCAGATGAACAATTTTACAAAATACACGCAGATACTGCGGAAAGACGCTCTCTTTGATATTCGCTATCCGCGCAAGGAATCGCTGACAGCACCGCTGAAGGATTATATAGAACGGGATCTCAGCCGGTTTGAAAAGGCCCTGTATTCTTTTGATTATGATACGCAGCGCTATGGATTTACGAATTTCATCGATGTCGATGAGTTTGTCGATTACTTTATTTTGATGGAGGTCTTTGTGCAGCATGATACCGGCAATCTGTCGACGTTCTTTTACAAAGACGTCAATGGAAAATTCAAGCCTGTTGTCTGGGATTTCAATAACAGTCTGGGCAATGTTTCCGACAGCTCTGATGATGACTATCGGATCCGGCAATTTGTTTCAGTGCAGGCTCCCTGGTTTACCATGCTGATTAAGGATGAAGGATTCATCAATCAGGTGATTCATCGGTATCGTGAGCTGCGTCAGGGAATTTTGAGCGATACGCAGGTCAGCGACTACATTCAGTCGGTTGTCGATTATCTGGGGCCGGCTGTCGATCGGAATTTTGCCGTCTGGGGATACAGCTTTGATCCGGAAAATCTGGATAAACGCAACAAGCTGTCACCGGAAGAAAAAAATCCCCGTTCCTATGAAGAAGCAGTGCGGCAGTTCCATGATGCTTATCTGGAGCGTCTGGCCTGGCTTGACGAAAATATTGACGTGCTGAAGCAATATTGTCATGAATCCGCTGTTAAAAAGTACAATCATTAAGCCGGAAGGAGGAGGGAACTCATGAAAAAATTTATTATCGTCTGTACGGCTGTCGTGATGTTCGCTGCCGGCTGGCTGTTTTTGGCTTCCCGCATCGGCATGAACTTTCAGTGGGAAAGTCTGCAGAAAACATCGGTGGAAACGTTTACGGCCGTAGACGGCAAAACGATCCTGGTGGATCAGGGGCAGGGGATGGAGCCGTTTGAGATTCGCGGCGTGAATCTCGGCAGCGGTATTCCAGGCCATTTCGCGACGGATTATGCGATTGATAAGGAAACCTATCTGCAGTGGTTTGATCAAATTCAGGCCATGGGGGCAAACTGCATCCGTGTTTATACCTTGCTTCAGGATGACTTCTACAATGCGTTTTGGGAATACAACAAAGATCGTGAACAACCTCTATATTTGATTCATGGCCTATGGGTGAATGATTATACGCTGTTTTCCCATCGGGATGCTTATGACCCCGACTTTATGAATACGATGATTCAGGACAGCCGGACGCTGGTAGACATCATTCATGGGAATAAACGCTTTTCCTTAGGCGAAGGTTTGGGCAGCGGTTCCTACAATCACGATATATCGCCTTGGGTTTTAGGTTATATCCTGGGTGTGGAGTGGGAAGATACCACCGTAGCCTATACTGATCATATGCAGGATCACAAAAACCAATATCATGGAAAGTACATGACCACCACGGAAGAGGCTTCGCCGTTTGAGGCGATGCTGGCGCAGGTTGGGGATAAAATTATAGAATATGAAACTCAGACGTATAAATCACAGCGGCTGATCTCCTTTGCCAACTGGCCGACCACCGATCCGCTGGAATGGGATTCGCTGGTGGAATATTATTTCCGCAAATTTGAGCAGGTGAATGTTGAGCATATCCAGACGACAGAACGATTTCTGTCCGGACAATTTGCATCATACCATGTTTATCCCTATTACCCGGATTATTATGGTTTTATGGATGTCATGGGAATCGAAGTTGAAAACAAGCGGCAGTTTACAAACAGCGAAGGGGTCTTCAATTCTTACAGAGCTTATCTGACCACCTTGAATCAATATCATACGATGCCCGTGGTGATTGCGGAATTCGGCGTGCCGACGTCCCGCGGCCGGGCGCAGAGCGACCGCAATACGAACCGGGCTCAGGGCGGGATGTCAGAAGCAGATCAGGCCGACGCGCTAAAGACCTGTTATGAAGATATCATGGCGGCCGAGTGTGCGGGATCGATTGTTTTTACATGGCAGGACGAATGGTTTAAACGGACGTGGAACACGATGGCCTACACCGACCTCAATAAAACTCCCTACTGGAGTGATTATCAGACCAATGAACAATTCTTCGGTCTGCTGACTTTTGATCCGGGCAAGGAAAAAAGTGTTTGCTATGTCGACGGGGATGTTAATGAATGGACGGAAGCGGATCAAGTGCAGCAGACGGCAACCCCGTTTGGACAGCTGTCGCTCAGCTATCGGTATGATGAAAAGTTTTTCTATCTCTATATCAATAAAGAAAATTATAATCCTGAGGTTGACAAGCTCTGGATTCCAATCGATACGACGCCGAAAACAGGCAGTACCCGCTGTGACGGGATTGCCCGGTCGTTTGAGCGGCCGGCGGATTTCGTGTTGATTTTAGACGGAACCGAGAATAGCAGGCTGATCGTGCAGAAACGCTATGAAGCACTGCGGGCGATGTATTCGCATCGGGTTTATTTTGAAGACGCCTATTTGAATGAACCGGCAAAGGACACTTCCGAATTTGTCGATATTCGGCTCATGCTTCAGATTCCGGATGATCCGCATGAGGAGCTGGCCAATACCAAAACGGATATCGCTCAGACGTATGATACCGGACATCTTCGCTATGGCAATGCCAATCCGGACAGTCCGGATTTTGATTCCCTGGCCGACTTTATGATTGACGGGGATCACATTGAAATCCGACTGCCGTGGTCGCTGCTGAACTTTCTGAATCCTTCAGAGATGATGATTCATGATGATTATTATGAACATTATGGAATTGAAGGTTTAAAAATTGATGAGATTTATGCCGGAGTCGGATTGGCCGCTGACGGCACAACGCCGATTCCCATGACCGCGATGCCGCTGCAGGGCTGGGGCCGTTATCCTACTTCACATCCGCGTCTGAAGCAGGGGTATTACGCCCTGCAGGATATCTGGGCGGGAAAGTGAGGCGGTACGGATGATCATTCGAATCGATTATTTGATTTATGTCTATATGACGCTGTGTCTGTGCATGCTGGGCTACAATCTGTTTTATCTGGGAAAAAACAAATGGATGCAGAAACGGACGGAGAAGCAGATCCAGGATCAGACGCGCCGATTAAAGACTTTTCTGTTATTTCCTGAACGTTCTTCCGCCAAGGCGGATGATGAAATTAAGAAAAAGCTGACGCATACGCACCAGCTGGTCGTGCTGGAAGGCACCCTTGAAGCGCTCAATCAGAATCCGCTGACCACAAAACAGCTGCAGGAATGGCTGCCGACGCTGAAGCCGGCATTTATAAAACTGATTGATGTTTATATGAAAAAAAGCGTAATGGAACGTTCGTATTTTGCTTATCTTGTCATGCGTTTTGGATTGTGCGGCGAGGGTGCGAATGATCCGCTGTCCACGGCGATGATTCAGCTGACCGCCTTGTCTTCGATCTATTGCCGGGAGAACGCCTTGATGGCTTTGTATGCCCATGGCAGTGTTGATCATATCGTCAAAGCTTATCGTTTAATGGCCCGACATGAAATTGAACACAGCCGCAAGCTGGTGAGCGACGGACTGTTGGAATTTCATGGAGATCGACAACAGCTTGCCCATGCTTTATGGGAGAACTGGATGGAGTTTACACCGCATTATCAAGTGGCCTTCATTGATTTTATCCGCATGATTTCCGGCAACTTCCGGGAAGTGCTTATGCCGCTTCTGACCCAGCCGGAAACGGATCGGGAAGTCAAGTTTGCCGTGATGCGGTATTTTCGCAAGTACCCTTACGCCCCGGCCGGGGTAATTCTTCGCCAGACCGTCAGCGATTGGGAAAAACAGGATTGGGAATATGCGGCTATCGCCGCCGCTTCTCTGGAGAGCTACCCGGGGAAAGATACGCTGAAAGTTCTGCTGATCGGAGTCCAAAGTGATAACTGGTATGTGCGGGACAATGCTTCCGATTCCTTGCTTCAGCTGGCCGAACCTCAGGTTATTTTGGAAATTATTCATCAGCTGAAGGATTCTTATGGACGCCAGATGCTTCGTTATAAGGCTGTGAGTTCCGGAATTTTACGGGTGCGGGACAATGCGGAAGAATTGGAAGTCGCCGTTGGGAATAAGCCTGACCGGCTGGGAATGAAAGCGCAGGATGAGATTGCGGATTCGTTCATTTTCTCAGATTCATCCGCGGAAGAACTGCCGCCGCTGCAGAAATGGGGGGCTGAGTGATGGTAGAGGCTGTTAAACTTTTTCTGTTCTGCGTCGATGTTTTTTTCGTCGCCTATTTATTTGGTTACAGTACATTTCTGTTTCTGTCCGTGATTGTGGGCTCCGTGGATTTGTATCAGAAACGCCGTGATGATGAGCTGAAAAATAATTTGAAGCGCAAATTCTTTATTCCAATCAGTATTTTAGTGCCTGCGCATAATGAGGAAACAACGATTGTGGATACGGTTTGTACCTTGTTAAGACAGGACTATCCTTTATTTGAAATTATCGTGATCGACGATGGCTCTGAGGATGAAACGGCACAGCGAATGATTGATTATTTTCAAATGCAGAAGATTGAACGGCCGATTCGCCGTCAGCTTCGCTGCAAAGCGGAAAAAGCGATCTATGAAACAAAATCCAACAAGATTCAGCTGACCTTGATCCTGAAAGAGAACGGCGGCAAGGGCGATACGCTGAATATGGGGATTAACGCCTCCCGTTTTCCTTACTTCATCTGCATGGACGCCGATTCTATGCTGCAGAAAGATTCCCTGTTTGAAATTGCCAAACCGGTGCTGGAAAATGATAAGGTTGTGGCCTGCGGCGGTCAGGTCCGCATTTCCAACGGCATTGAAATGGTCGACGGCGAGGTCACAAAGTATTCGCTGCCGAAGCAAATGATTGTCGCGATGCAGGTTTTGGAATATGACCGTTCCTTTCTGGCTTCCCGGATTTTCATGGATCATTTCAATGGGAATTTGATTATTTCCGGCGCGTTTGGCCTGTTTCAGAAAAAGATGGTGATTCTGGCCGGCGGCTATGATCCTTCAACAATGGGGGAAGATATGGAGCTGGTGGTGAAGCTGCATGTTTTCTGCCGCGCCAACCATCTGGATTACAGCATTCGTTATGCGCCGGATGCCATCTGTTGGTCGCAGGGACCGGGAAATCTGCTCGATCTGATGAAGCAGCGCCGCCGCTGGCATATCGGTTTGTTTGAAAGTCTTACGCATTACCGCTATGCGATCGGGAAGAAAGAATACGGATTGATGGGAACCATTTCATTCCTGTACTTCTGGCTGTATGAACTGATGTCGCCGTATATTGAAGTATTTGGTCTGTTTACGATTGTATTGTCGTATTTCTTCAATCTGATCAATGTTCCGTTTATGTTTTTATTCTTTGCGGTGTATGCCGGATTTGGCTGTCTTCTGACCGTCATCGCGTTTTTCACGCAGATTCATACCCGGCATATCCGCCTGACTTGGCTTGATGTTTTCCGCACAATTCTGTTAAGTGGTTTTGAGCTGGTCGGACTGCGGTTTATTTTAATGCTTGTACGAATGAATGCTTTAATCGGTTATCGCCGAAAGAAAAATGTTTGGGGCGATCTGCAGCGCTATACCCATAATCGCAAGGAAACTCGGGAAAGAGAGGCATGAGGATGAAGAACACAGATCAACAGGAACGCCGTAAGTTAATTCTGGGCACGCTGCTCAGCCTGATTTTGATTGCGTTTGTTCTGTTCTTTGCGGTAGCCAACAGGCAAAGCTATACGAGTAAAGAACGAAACGGAACGCTGAAAACCATGGCTGAGGAAAGGACGGTCACCTTGGTGGAAAGCGGCCGGACAGTCTGGCGGTATTGGGATGCCGGTGAAACGCCGGCAGGGACTGATCTGCGGCAGTGGACTCTGCCGGATTATGATGATTCAGATTGGAAATCAGGGACAGGGACGTTCGGATCCGAATACGGCAGATTGGAAAAAATGGTCAACCGGAAAGCCCCTCGGAATCTGCTGAATTATTATCTTCCGGACCAGAAGGCAATTCCGGCCTATTATTTCCGCACGGAATTTGATGTCGGCGATCTCGGCAACGTTCAATGTTTAACTGGTAAAATTCATTACGATGACGCAGTTTTGATGTATCTTAACGGTGAGCTAATCTATGCCTCCAACGTTTGTGACGGCGGATATTCGCCGGAGAATCCATATGGATCCGCTGCCCGTGTCAATGAAGTAGAAAGCGATTCGTTTGTCATCAGCAATCTTCATGCCTTAAAGCCGGGCCGCAATGTTTTGGCGATAGAGCTGCATCAGCGGGATGAATCCAGTTCAGATATCTATTTTGACTTGGAAACTTTAGAAACTTCCAGTGAATCATCACGGACGCAGCCGCTGGATCTGACCGGTCTGATTCTGGAGCAGGGCAGTGAATCCGGGCAGGTAATCGTCAACTGGCTGACGGATAAAAAAGGAACCTATGAATTAATCTGGGCTTCGGGTGATGATAAGCGTGCTTTGCTTTCCCCATTAGGACGAAAATTAATGGGGGGACAGAAGACGGGAATTGGCGGGACATTTAGTTATCATGGACAGCTAAGTGATCTGCCAGAGGGTCAGTCATTTGTCTATCAGATTGTTGATTTGCAGCATGATCTGCGCTCGGAAGCTGTTTCCTTTTCAATTCAGCCTGAACAGCCGCTGACTTTCGGATTTGTCGGTGATGTCCAGATTCGGACGGAACATCTAGAGGAAAATAAAGCGGACTGGCAGAAAGCCGTGGATACGTTAATCCAGCTGCGCCCGGATGTGAGTTTCATCCTGACCGCCGGCGATCAGGTCAACAGCAGCAATGATGAAAAAGCGCTGAAGGAATATCAGGCTTTTCGCAGCCCGGCCGCGTTAAAGCAGATTCCAATGGCCATCAATATCGGCAATCATGAGGGCAATGAGAAACTGCTTGCCAGTCAGTTTCAACGTCTGGATAAAGGAGCGGATTATTATTATGAATACGGCGATACGCTGTTTTATGCGCTGAACTGTATGGATGAGGATACACAAGCCCATCTGGATAAGCTCAGCCAGGTGATCGCCCGCACTCAGCCGCGCTGGATCATTGTCACGATGCATTATTCACTGTTCGGCAGAAAAGATCGTTCTGAGGATGAAAAAGTCATAGCTGCCCGCAAAGCCTACGCCGAGGCTTTCTCTGATCTCAATGTTGATGTTGTCCTGTCGGGTCACGATCATGTTTACTGCCGCTCATGGCTGATGAAAGGGGCTGAAGTGACAGATCGGGCAGAAGGGCTGAAACGCCGGGGGGAAACGCTGTATGTTTCCGGAGGGACGCCGTCCGGCAGTAAATATTATGAAATTCAGGGTGAAGCCCCGGAGTGGATTGCTTACAGTATTCCTGAGCAGCAGGCAACGGTATCGCTGATTATGATTTCTAAAAATCAGCTGATTTTGGAAACGTATTCGCAAGCGACTCAGGAACTGATCGACCGCTGTGAAATTCGGAAATAGCCATAAAAAGAATCTTGAATGAGTCCAAAGCCGCTTCGCTGCGCTCCAAGAGAAACCGGATTTATTATTTTGAACACTGTTTAAGCCACAAGAAAACCCGCCTGATAAAGCGGGTTTTCTTGTGGGAGCATGAAGCAAAGCGGTCAGGCGACAATCAGGATTTTGGTGAAGTTACAGATAGCCGCTAAGCTTAAAAATCAAGATTAAGATTTGCGTTGACGTCAGCTTCTTCTTTTTAATCAGCCATAATAAAGCCGAAACCAAACTGACCAGCTTTGTCTGCTGAAATAGAAACGATTATGAACAGAAATCTGAATTCAGGATCAAAAGGGTCGTTTGACATTTCCGAACGTTGATATTAGAATGGAGAAAACAAAGTCAGGCTGGGCTGCTTTTAGCCACAAAGGCGAATTTCATAATCGAAAGTTGAGGAGAAAATAAATGATGTGGATCTGTCCCCAATGCCAAAGAGCGTTTAAACGAACAAATCAGGGACATTATTGCGGAAAAGCACCTGAAACTGTATTAGAATATATCAATTCGCAGCCCCTGGAAACTCATTCTCATTTAATGGAAATGATGATTACGCTGCAGAATAGTGTTCCATGCATTCAGGAGCGGATCTTATGGAGTATGCCGTATTATGAAAAAGAAGGGAAATCCATCTCGTTTTCAGCTTGTAAAAAACATATTAGTTTTTATGTCGGCCTTGAAGCGATAGAAACCTTTGCCTCCGAGTTAAATGAATTTGTAATTAAGAAAAATGCAATCTATTTTCCTTATGATAAAGCATTGCCGACTCAATTGATTTCAGAGATCGCAAAATGGTGTCTAAGCTGATTTGACAGCTTTTGGTTTATCGGACTTGGACACTTTATGAAATCAGAAGTTGTCGAGTATAAATCCATATTGATAGGAGATGATTGTAATGGAAACTATTTGCGGAATTGATTGCAGAAAGTGCGATTTTAAAGATCATTGTAACGGCTGTGCGGAAACAAACGGACATCCATTCGGCGGAGAATGTGTTGCAGCCGAGTGCTATAAAGCAGGTGGCGAAAAGTATTTTTCACGATACAAACGACAGTTGATAGATGAAGTTAATTCTCTAAACATAGCCGATATGCCGTTTGTGACAACGCTTTGTCAATTAAGCGGCGCATATGTTAATTTGGAATACACCTTTCCGAATGGAAAGAAAGTCAAGCTGCTTGACGACACAAAAATATATCTTGGCTGTCAAGTAGAAAAATCAAATAGTGACAGATGCTATGGGCTTGTTGCGGACAATGATTACCTACTTATATGCGAGTATGGGTGTAATGGAGCAGAACCTGAAATCGTGATTTACAAAAGAAGATAAACAACTCCCAGTTTATGAGATTGGGGCAGAGAGTAATAAAAATCGAAATTTGATTGAGGTGATGACTATGGATTATATATGAATTGTCGTTTTAATTATTCTTGGGTTAGCTATGTTATTGAAACCTGAAATTTTATGTAAAATCGAAAATATTTTTACTGTTAAAAACGGAGAACCAACGGATTTATATTTAACTTTAATGAGACTTGGAGGAATCTTTTTTATTGGAGCGGGTATCGTTGTCTTTGTTGTCAGTTTTATATAAATTTAAAAAATCCAGTTTGACAAACTGGAAAATTAGAATTTACGGAGGTACGACTATGAGCTATTTTTTATTCGACAACAAGAAAGTTTTTTACAATGAATTTGGCATGGGTACGCCTTTGCTTTTTCTTCACGGAAATACAGCTTCATCTATGATGTTTTTTGAAATTGTTGAAAAATATAAGGATAATTTCAAAGTCATTTTGATTGACTTTTTGGGGCACGGAAAATCAGACAGACTCAGTGAATTTCCCGCCGATTTATGGTTCTATGAAGCACAACAGGTTATTGCTTTTCTGAAAGAAAAACAATACTCCAACGTAAATATTATTGGAAGTAGCGGAGGCGCTTTAGTTGCGATCAATGTAGCTCTGGAGGCACCGCAGCTTGTATCAAAAGTGATCGCGGATAGTTTTGAGGGAGAAAGACCTTTAAAAGAATTTACAAAAAATGTTAAGGCGGATAGGGAGTTTTCCAAACACGATGATAATGTAAGAATGTTTTATCAGTATATGCAGGGTGATGACTGGGAACTTGTTGTTGACAATGACACATCTGCTATTATTAGGCACGAAAAGGAAATAGGTAAATTCTTTCATAGCGAACTAAATAACTTTCAGCCCGATATTCTTTTGACTGGAAGTAAACAAGATGAATTTGTTAGTAGTATTTCTCCCACTTATTTTGAAAAGACATATGGAGAAATAATTAGTAAAATAGGGCATGGGAAAATGTACCTTTTTGGTACAGGCGGACATCCTGCTATGCTTACCAATCCTGACGAGTTTTATAAAATAAGTATGGAATTTTTTCATGCGCAAGTATTTGAAGAATCAAATTAATTACACATAGTTACATCAATTCGGATTTTCGAGAACGGAAATGAAATAGGTTTTAAGTGAATGGCTGTTGTGAGATAGGATCTCTGTAAAAAGGACGATATCCATACTGTGGCGCTAATGGGCAGCAAGATTGTAATGGAATTTGCGTACGTTGAGCTGACAAAGTAAACGTTAAGGAGGGATATATCATAAGCGAAACAATGAAATTTGCCGGCAGAGAAGAATTCCGTGAATGGCTCAGTAGGCATTGTGAATCAAAGGCCGGTATTTGGCTTTTATTCGGTAAGTCTGGCGGACCTCAAACGATAAAAGCGAAAGAAGCTTTGGAAGAAGCTCTCTGTTTTGGCTGGATTGACGGACAGATGGAAAAGATTGATGATAAGACATATAAGAAGTATTTTTCTCTGCGCAGAAGGAACAGCAAATGGTCGGAGAAGAATAAAGCCTTGGTGAAGAAGCTTGAGGAAGAAGGGCTGATGACTGATTTTGGCAGGAAGAAAATAGATGAAGCTAAGAAGAACGGCCAGTGGGAAGCTTCTAACCCTCTGGCGATCATTACAGAAGAAGATATTGCCTGTCTGTCAGCATTGCTAAAAAGGCATGAACTCGCTCACAAAAATTTTCAAGCCATGTCTCTGTCCGTCAAGAAAACTTATACACGGGCATATCTTGATGCGAAGACAGACGCTGGAAGGGAAAAGCGAATTGCTTGGATAGTGGACAGACTCAATAAAAACCTGAAACCCATGTGATTCTTTTAAAGGAATATCCTGAAGGAAGAATGAAAGCGGGGAAGTTTGCTGCTTCGGGATGGGATTTAATATCTGTTCCTGATCAATAATAGTTAGATATGGAAAGGCTGATAAAGATATTTTAGTATCATCAATCAGATGATGCATGCGGAAAATGCGGTTGTGATTCAGCCCCCTATTATAAAAGAGCTTTGGTATTGAAATTCATGTTGATTGAAAAGTTGCAGAGCGTAAATTTAGAATTTGATAAGGGGGATAGGTATTGTAATGAAACTGTTTTTCCGTGCAATGATAAAATTTATATTTGGAATACTGCTTGTGGGTTTACTGCTTTTCTTACCTGCTGGGACTTTTCACTATCCGAATGCTTGGCTGTTTATGGGAGTCTTATTTACTCCTATGTTTTTCGTGGGATTCATCATGATGATAAAAAATCCCAAACTACTAGAAAAACGACTTAATGTCAGAGAAAAAGAAAGCGAACAAAGTCTTGTCATAAAATTGAGCGGTCTTATGTTTTCGGCAGGCTTTGTATTGGCGGCTCTTGATTTTCGTTTTTCTTGGCTGCCATTGCCGAAAGTCATTACCCATACAGCGGTAGGAATATTTTTGCTTGCCTACCTGATGTATGCAGAGGTTTTAAGAGAAAATATATATCTTTCAAGAATCGTGGAAGTTCAGGAGAATCAAAAGGTTATTGATACGGGTCTTTATGGTATTGTAAGACATCCGATGTATAGTGCGACGGTTCTGCTTTTCCTGTCCATTCCTTTTATTCTCGGTTCGTTTATTTCATTTATCGCTTTTCTCTTCTATCCATTTCTCATTTCAAAAAGAATTAAAAACGAAGAGAGGATATTGGAAACTGAACTTAAGGGCTATAAAGAATATAAGCATAAGGTGAAATATAGATTAATTCCGTTTGTATGGTAAGGATCAATCCGAGTTTTTATCAAAAAATCCAGCTTATTGAGTTGGTTTCTATGCGGCTTATTGGATTAGGCCCTAGGTGTAGGACGGAAATAATGAAACTGGGGTGTTAAGAGCGCTGCAGTGTTTTAATCTTGTCTTTTCCGCATTTGAATTCGAATGAGATTGTTGTTGATCCAAAATGGCAGAAAGAAGTAAATGAGGATAAAAATCGCAAAAAGATAGATGATCAGGCCGGTGAAAAAATGCAGGCCTGCAAGGGATACAGCCAGAATGGCGATCAAAATGCAAACCGGCCATGTCAAGGAGAGGCGATACCGGCTGTGACAATGCGGACATTCGATTCGCTGGAATAAGAATGACAGGGGCCTAAGCGGCAGAGTGTGGCCGCAGTGCGGGCAGGTGATTTTATTCTTCATGATCGGTTCCTCCTTGAATTCCAGAAAGCAGAACAAACAATGACTTCAAACAACAGATGGACATCAATAAAAAGAGGCTGTAATTAAGCGGATCGTGAAAAAAGGTCAGCGTGATCCAGCGCAGAAAAGCCAGATAAAGCCAAGAAGTTTGGCTAACAACATAAAATTGAGTATACCAGGCGCTCCATGCGTAAAGTGCGACAGCCAGCCAGTAAATCAAATCTAAGATCAGCCAACGGTTCCGCGTTTTCCAAAACCGATAAACAAGAAAAAGAAAAAAGCAGGAAAACAAAAAGGCATAATCATAGATACTGATGTCTGTGCAGTAAGGTGTGACCAGATCTATACTTGGACAAGACAGTCCATTTTGAATGGGACAGAGGCTTACTGGAACTGACCAGCCCCGCTTTTCGTTCCAGGACAATCCCAGCTGGATAACCAGAAAGAGGAGAAACATCCCATCAGGATTAAGAAATAACTTCCAGCTTCGTGTTTTCATAAATGCCTTTCTTTTATTAACACATGAGGCCTGTTTCTACTTTTATTATAAAGCTAAAATTGAAAAAAAGACAGAGTGGGGAAGGACAGAAAGTCGGTTAGACGAGAGAAGCGCTGCATCAAGATCTTGAGAAACAACAAGATTCGAAAGCGAAGAAAAATTCAAGCGGAGAAGAAAAAGAATTCAATCAATTCTTTGTTAAAAATGTTGACAATCTAACAAATTGGAAATACACTAAAAACAGTGGCTGAAGCTGGACTTCGGCAAAAGAGGGAGGTGGAACGAATGGATAACCCGGGCGGTAGTAGTTGCAGGCAAGGCATCAATAAAACGGGAAATTCATTCTTTCCGCTCCTGGAGGGCGAGTCTGCCCAAAAATAAAGCTCCAGGACGTTTTATTCATGCTTTGCGAACTTGAAGAACAAACTTGAAGGAGGGCAAAGTATGACAGTCAAAACCATCACCGAGCTTTTATATGCAAAAAAATACGCTCAGATCAAAAAAGAACTCAACGAGATGAACAGCGTGGACCTGGCTGAATTGCTGGAGCAATTTTCCCAGGAAAGCATGGTCATCCTTTTCCGTCTGATTGCCAAGGAAACGGCGGCGGAGGTGTTCACTAACATGAACACGGAGAGGCAGCAGGCGCTGATCAGCACGTTTACGGAAAAAGAGTTGAAAGATATCTTTGAGGATATGTTTATGGACGATACCGTCGATATCCTGGAAGAAATGCCGGCGAATGTCGTGGAACGGATTTTGGATGTCACAGACAAGGAAACCCGTTCGCGCATCAATGAGCTGCTGCAGTATCCGCAGGACAGCGCCGGCAGCATCATGACGACCGAATATGTTGATTTGAAAAAGACGATGACCGTGCGGGAGGCCATTGCGAAGATCAAGCGCGTCGGCATTGATCAGGAAACGATTTACACGTGTTATGTCATTGAAAATAAAAAGCTGCTGGGGATCGTCACAGCGAAAAGTCTGCTTTTAAACGAGGAAAATGTCCGGATCGGTGATCTGATGGAAACGCATGTGATTTCCGTGCGGACGCATGATGATCAGGAAGAAGTGTCCAAACTGTTCCAGAAGTACCGGCTGATTTCCATTCCGGTCGTTGATACCGAAAACTGCATGGTCGGCATTGTCACCTTTGACGATGCGATGGAGGTCTATCAGGAAGAGATGGCCGAGGATATCGCCTTGATGGCGGCCGTTCAGCCCAGCGATGATTCCTACTTCGGCACGTCTGTTTTCAACCATGCCAAACATCGGATTTTGTGGCTGTTGTTTTTAATGCTTTCAGCTACGATTACCGGGACGATCATTTCCCGTTATGAAGAAACGATTTCGGCGATCCCGCTTTTGGTTTCATTTATCCCGATGCTGATGGATACCGGAGGAAACTGCGGTACACAAAGCTCAACCCTGGTCATTCGCGGAATTGCGACTGATGAAATTCGCTTCGGCGATCTGTTTAAAGTTGCGTTTAAGGAAAGCCGGATTGCCCTGATTGTTGGCGCGGCGCTGGCTCTGGTCAACGGATTGCGGATCATCTTGATGTATCAGGATCCGCGGCTGGCGATCTTGCTGGGAGTTTCCTTAATGTGTACGGTTTATCTGGCGGAACTGATCGGATGCATGCTTCCATTGTTGGCTAAGAAAGTCCATTTGGATCCGGCAATCATGGCGGCGCCGCTGATCACAACCATTGTGGATACTTGTTCCATCATGATCTATTTTGCGATCGCAACGCATCTGTTTGCTTTGTAAGCTGTAACCGACATCGGTGTAGAAATATTCAATTCCATCTCCAATTTCAAGACATTCACAGAAAAGTGAGTGTCTTTTTGTTTTCCATCACGGCTATCTCCCCAACTCCTTGCCCGTCTGCACAATATTATACAGTGGGTCAACGAAAGTTTGACCGGAAAGGAGAATGTCAAATGGGAAACGTAGAAAGAGCGCTCCGGATTCCGCGCAGCTGGATGGAATCCGACGCGGATTTCGCAGCGGAATGTGATCGTCCGCATCGTCCAACTCCGCCGTGCAGACCTCAATGTCCAAACGGAAGTCATGATTTCCGCACTCGCTTTGACGATGTGAATTTTTTGGAGGATGAAATCGAGGAGGCTGTCAGTTTTTCGGACGGCTGCGTCTGCCATCCGGAGCCACCGGTTTGTCCGCCGAGCTGCGGCTGTGATTGTGACTGCGATGAAGAACCGGATGACTGCGGCTGTGATCACCATGACTGCGGCTGTGATCACCATGACTGCGGCTGCGGTCATGACTGCGGCTGTCAAAAGGATCCGGATCTTGACGAGGATTGCGGGCATCAGAATGACTGCCGGAATAGAAGTCTGGCTATGCCGTATGTCATTCGTCAGCGCTGGACCGGAAAGCGGGAAATCTACAATCGTCCGCGCGCTTTATTAAGAGGCACGCTGTTTGTCGAACTGGACAAGCCGTTTACGGGGAAGGGAGGCAGCCGGGATGAATAAGAAGGAATTGCTGCGCGAACTGCAGGAACTGGATTTTGCGATTCAGGAAGCCGTTTTATTTCTGGACACCCATCCTCACAATGAAGTTGCGTTAAGCTACTATCGTTATGTTACCGGTCTGCGCCGCAAGGCTGCGGACGAATACAACCGTGTCTGCGGTCCGCTGACCAGCCGGGACAGCCGCGGACGCCGCTGGGATTGGGTCAATAGTCCATGGCCGTGGGAAAGAGAGGGATAAATCCATGTGGATCTATGAGAAAAAACTACAGTATCCTGTGAATATCCAGAAGCCGGACCCGGCAATGGCAAAGCTGATCATTGCGCAGCTGGGCGGCTCTGATGGAGAAAAGGGTGCTTCTGACCGTTATTTGAATCAGCGTTACGCGATGCCGTATCCTGAAGTTCGGGCACTGCTGACGGACATCGGCACAGAAGAGATGGCGCATGAAGAAATGATCGCCACGATGGTTTATCAGCTGATGAAAGGCTGTTCCGCTCAGCAGATCAAAGCAGCCAATGCCGCCGATTACTATGTCGATCATACCGCCGGTGTTTATCCGCAGGGAGCTAACGGCGTTCCTTATACCACCGCTTATATTCAGTCGAAGGGCGATCCGATTACAGATCTGTCAGAAGATCTGGCAGCCGAACAGAAAGCCCGCACGACGTATGAAAATCTGATGCGGCTGGCAAAGGATCCGGAAGTTTACGGACCGCTGCTGTTTTTGCGCGAACGTGAGATTGTTCATTTCCAGCGTTTTGGCGAAGCCCTTGACTTTGTCCGCAAGGATCTGGACTGCCGCAACTATTATCGCTACAATCCGGCTTTTGATCGCTGATTGAAGGCTGGGGGACGGGACGGCTCCCGTCTTTACATCACAATTCGCGAAATCAGAAGGAAAACAGCGGCGGGAATCAGCGGGAATGTTTTTGCGACGGTGAACGGACAGGAGAAATATCAGATAGACTTTGCGCGGCGGAATGCGGAACTTTCTTTTTCCTTTTTCTTTTTTCTGCTTTTTTGGTTAGGTAATAACGTTTCATATTACTGTAAAATCATGGTAATTTGAATATGAAACTATTATAATGATGAATATATAGAAAAGGTGCAGAATATGAAAATACAAACTAAATTTAGCATGATAGCGATGGCGGCAATGCTCATGATGCAGGGCTGCGGAGCGAAACAGGAAAACTATGACCGCCTGCTGGATCCAAACAAGCCGATTACGCTGGAAATCTGGACTTATTATAACGGAACGCAGAAAGCGGCCTTTGACGGATTGGTTACCGAATTTAATGAAACTGTCGGCGCTGAAAAGGGGATTGTGGTTGAAGCGTACAGTCAGGGCAATGTCAATGATTTGATTCAGAAAGTTGAAGAATCGGCGGAAAAGAAGGTCGGGGCTGGGGAAATTCCGGATATCTTTGCGGCTTATGCCGATACCGCATACAAAGTTGATAAGCTGGGCTTGGTAGCCTCAATTGATCAGTATATGACGGAAGAAGAACTGGCGTCCTATCGGGATGAGTATATGAGCGAAGGCCGGATCGGCGAGGACGGCAGCCTGAAAATTTTTCCGATTGCTAAATCCACGGAACTCATGATGCTGAACAAGACGGACTGGGATCGGTTCGCGGAAGCTGCCGGCGCTTCTCTGGACGAGTTAAATACATTGGAGGGCGTGACGAAGGTTGCCCGGGAATATTATGAGTGGACGGACAGTCTGACACCGCAGCCCAATGACGGCAAGGCTTTCTTCGGCCGGGATGCGATGGCGAATTACATGATTATCGGCAGCCGCCAGCTGGGAAAGGAAATTTTTGCGGTTGAAGGGGATCAGGTCACGCTGAATCTGGATCGTGAGATCTTTAAGAAATTGTGGGATAATTACTATATCCCTTATATTCGCGGCTACTTTACTGCCCAGGGACGTTTCCGTTCGGATGACGCGAAGACCGGCGATCTGATCGCCTTAGTCGGATCCAGCAGCGGAGCTGCCTATTTCCCGAAGGAAGTGGCGGTGAGCGATGTTGAAAGCTATCCGATTGAGTCCGTTCTGGCCGCCGCGCCGATGTTTGCGGACGGAGAGAAAATCGCAGTTCAGCAGGGCGCCGGCATGGTCGTATCCCGCTCGGACGCAGCGCATGAATATGCTTCGGTTGTGTTCTTAAAATGGTTTACAGAAGAAGATCGTAATATTGAATTTTCACTGGCCTCGGGTTATTTGCCGGTAAAAAAAGCCGCAAATGATTTTGAAACGATTAAAAAAGTTATGGACAGTCATGAAGAACTGGCTTCCGCCGAGATGATCGATGTGGTTGAAGTTGCGGAAAAGCAGTTGAATGAAGTCGAACTGTATACTACGAAAGCGTTTGAAGGAGGCAATGACGCCCGCTCCTTATTGGATACATCGATGCAGGATCTGGCGAAAGCGGATCGGGAACAGGTCAAAGCGAAGCTGGCGCAGGGACTGAGCTTGGATGAGGCCGCCGCGGAATTTGAAACTGAAGCTTATTTTGACGCTTGGTTTACGTCGCTGACGCAGCAAATGCAGGAAATTGTAAAGAAATAACGTTTGTAGAAAAGGAGTAACCGGAATATGCTGAAAAAAAGAAGTGTTTTCAATCGTATTCTGATCCCTTTGATCATCGTTCAAATTTTTCAGATCAGTTTGTTTGGGATGTTGGTATTTAACGGCGGCGTGATTACCAAGCTTGATCGAAATGCTGAGGAAATCCTGAACGAACGGGTCATCAATCGGAAGAATTATCTGGAGAATGAAATGATCCAGCGCTGGAGTAATTTTTCGATCTACCAGACGAAAATTGAAGAAGAAATCGAGCAGCAGCTGGCTGGGACTGAGATGACGGTTGCTGATTTGGTGCCGGGAGCCAAACTGACCAGCGATATCTTAAAAACAATCGGACCGGATCTGATCGCTTTAATGCGCCGAAATACCGTGACCGGCGTTTTTCTGGTCTTTGAAGGGACGCCGTTGAAGATCAGTGAAGACGGGGCGGTTGAGAAAAGCGGCTTATACCTGCGGGATCTGGATCCGATCAATAATCCCTATGATAATTCTGATCTTCTGATGGAACGCTCGCCGACGGATGTAGCGCAGGCTTTGGGCATTGCGATGGATGTCGGCTGGAGTCCGCGGTTTAAAATTACCGCGGAAAGTTACTTCTACAACAATCCCATCCAGGCAATTCGTTCCGCCCCGGAGCTGGCGCAGGAAGACGCCGGGTACTGGGGTTACGGATCAACGTTAAACGAAGCGATGATTAAAACGCTGACCTATTCCCAACCATTAGTCGCAAGCGACGGCACGGTGCTGGGCGTCCTTGGAATTTCATTGGCGGACGATTATCTGAAGACGATGCTGCCGGCCAAGGAACTGCTTTCCGATCAGTCCGGTTCATATATGCTGGCGATTCTCGATGAATCCCAGGCGGCAGCGGAGGGCTTAACCTTACAGAAGGTGACGCACAGCGGCGGTGTGTTCATCGCGATGTTTGGCGAAGCGGAAGAGCTGGTCTTTCAGATGGATCAGGAAATATCCGGTTCCGGAGCGCTGATTCATACGGAGGCGTTAAAGCTGAAGCAGCGGATTTACGGCAGCATGCAGCCGCTGGATCTGTATAATACCAATGCTCCGTTTTCGCATCAACGATGGGTGCTGGTCGGGCTGGAATCCCGGGATGCGCTGTATGGTTTCTCGCGGAAAATCCAGAATACAATTCTGACCTTTATGATTCTTTCGATGCTGGTCGGTCTGACTGCGACCATCTATGCCAGCTACCGGCCTTCCCGTCAGATCGGCGCCTTGGCCCGTAAAGTCCGCAATTCCGACCCGAACCGGCCGATTCATCTGGATCCGACCCGCATTACGGAAATTGATCAGCTCAGTCAGGCCATTGAGGAACTGAGCAAGAGCGTTGCCGAAAACAGCTCGCGGCTGTCGCAGATCATCGGCATGCTTTCAATTCAGATCGGTGCGTTTGAAATTGATCCGGCAAAGAATTCCGTCTTCTGCACCTCCGGGTTCTTTGACGCGCTGCAGCCGCAGCAGAGTCATGAAGATCAGATGCTAACCCTGGATCAGTTCAGCGATCACCTGCAACAGCTGAATCTGGATCTTGGGGATTTAGGCCGGCAGCGTGAGAAACTGATCAAACTGGAGCCACAGAGCGGCGGAGCCCGCTGGCTGCGTTTGAAGACGGCGGCATTGGGGCAGACGATCCTGGGTGTAATTCAGGATGTAACGGCGGAAATGGTGGAACGTCACCGCATTGAATATGAACGGGATTATGATGTTCTGACCAATTTGTTAAACCGGCGGGCGTTCCAGCGGTTTGCCCAGGAGCGTTTTGAGCATCCGGAGCGGCTGAAAATCACAGCCTTTATGATGATGGATCTGGATAACCTGAAGTACATTAACGATACCTACGGACATGACTGCGGCGACGGCTATATTCGCAGTGCAGCCGATGTTCTGCGCAACAATGCCGGCTCGCATGAGATTGCGGCGCGGATGTCCGGCGACGAGTTCTACGTTTTGTTCTATGGCTATGATACGGACTTCCAGATTCGTCAGAAGATCGAACAGATCCGCAAGGCTATGGCGGCTTATGAGATGGATCTGCCGGATGGCAAGCGCATTCGGATCCGTGCTTCCTTCGGTGTTTCGTGGTATCCAAAGGACAGCCGGAATCTGGAAGAATTAATCAAATACGCTGATTTTGCGATGTATGAAATCAAGAATTCCGTGAAGGGCGGAATCAAGGATTTTGAAATTGAAAGCTATCAGAAGGATTCGTTTATGCTGCACAGCAGTGAAGATCTCAACCGGCTGATTGAAAATGAACTGATCGATTTTGTCTTCCAGCCGATCATTGATGTCGCATCGCAAACGGTCTATGGCTATGAAATGCTGATGCGGCCAAAGATGGAAAAATTACCGACACCTTCGGCAGTGCTGCGGATTGCCCGGGCGCAGTCGCGGCTGTATCAGATTGAACATCTAACTTGGTTCAAAGCGATGGAAACGATTGATCGCTATCATGAACATTTGAAAGGGAAGAAACTGTTCATCAATTCCATTTCCAGTCTGCGGCTGACGCCGGAGGATCTGGCGGAACTGGATCGGCGCTATGGTCAATACAATTCTCAGGTTGTCATCGAACTGACAGAAAGTGAAAAGATGGGTGAACAGGCCACGCTGCATAAACGGAAACGCTGCGTCGATCAGCATCAGGAAATAGCCCTGGATGATTATGGAACAGGCTATAATGGGGAAGCCACGCTGTTGGACTTGATGCCAAACTACGTGAAGATCGACATGAGCATTATCCGCGGGATTGATCAGGATCTCAACCGCCGCGAGTTCTATGAGGGGCTGGTTGTCTATTTCCGCAGCCGTCATATCAAAATTCTGGCAGAAGGTGTAGAAACCCGAGCAGAAATGGAAGTGCTGATCGAATGCGGTACGGATTACATGCAGGGATTCTATTTCCGCAAAGGCGAACTGATTCCGCCGCAGCCGGATCCGGAAGCGATGGAAGAACTGCGCAAAGCGGTGAAGAAAAAAGCGAAAAAAGAACAGCCGTCTAAGGAATAAAAAAACAGGATATTTCACCTCATTCGTGAAGTATCCTTTTCTTCGGGTTCAGTAAAAATCTCAGTCTGTATAGGTTGAGCGGATAAACAGGAACATTGAATAAAAAAACTCCATCTTTGGGCTTTTTCAGTGTATAATACAAAATAAAAGACAGGAACGTTTGTTCCTGTCTGATCGTGAAATCTGGTGGAGCCGACGAGGATCGAACTCGCGACCTTTGCATTGCGAACGCAACGCTCTCCCAGCTGAGCTACGGCCCCAGACACGATATTTATTTTATCACCAATTAAGGAATTGTCAAGATGATTGAGGAGGAAGTTATGCAGGAAAGTTTACAACAGGCCCGGGAAATGATTAATGAAATTGACGCCCAGATGGCAGAATTATTTGAAAAGCGAATGACAGCGGTCAGACAGGTTCTGGCTTATAAGCGGGAACATCAGCTGCCGATTCTCGATGCCTCTCGCGAACAGATTGTGATTGAAAAGGGCTGTGCCCTGATCCAAGATCCGGAGTTAAAGCCCTATTATGAAGAATTGCTGATCAAACAGATGGAGCTGTCGCGTAGATATCAAAAAGTTCTGTTGGAAACAGAATAAGAACGTAGACAGGCAGTTGGATAACAAAAAGAGGAAGATTCAGACATCGTCTTAGTCATTCCTCTTTTTATCGTGCAGAAGCGTCTGTCTTCGTTGATCCCAGCGCTGTCCCCAGACCAGTAACAAAGCACAGCCCGCAAGCACGGCCGATCCCAACGTCAGCCAGTAAGCAGGATATCCGCCAAAGCGCAGGATCTCCTGTAAAAAGCCGATGTCCGGGACTTCCCGAAGAAACATGTAATTCTGTCCCCAGATCCAGTCCACAGCGAAGGCGCACAGGGCGCCAAGGCTCAAAATCACCGTGACGGAAGGCAGCTGCTTGATTGAAGGGGCGTATCCGTCGCACAGAAACATCAAGACGGGAACTAAAATCAAAAGCAGATGCAGGGCAAAGCTTTGGAACGTCTGAAAGTGGAAAAACGGATATGTGCCGACAATCCCGGCCGGATAAACGATCGCCGTAATTCCGCCGAGAATGGAAGTGGCCCATACATAACTGCGCAAGGTTTCTGATCGGGTAAAGACAGCAAGCGGAATAAACAAGACCTGCAGTCCGCACAAATGCAACGGAAGCAGCTTGACCCAATACCCTTCGCCCAACAAAAACAACCAGACAATCCGCATCAATTCCAGACACGGGACAGCGACAGCCAGGCCGCGGAGTAATTTTCTGGCCGCCTGCCGCGAATGGGTTTGCGTCCAATGCAGAAGCAGCCCCAGACTCAAGGGAATGAACAAAATTTCCAGAATATGAGGCAGACTCAAGAAACCATAGGCTGTTCCAGGCAGCACCTCATCCCAGAAGCAGAAGAATTGTGAGATAGTAAAACCTCCTTTGAATCAATGCTCAAATTGCATGCGGTATAAATGGGCATAAGCGCCGTCGGCGGCCATCAGCGCCGCGTGATCGCCTTGTTCCAAAATGCCCTCGTCTCCCAAGACGACAATCCGCCGGGCGTTGCGGATCGTGGATAAGCGATGCGCGATGACAAACGTTGTGCGGTTGCGGGCCAGGCGTTCCAGGGAATCCTGAACAACCTTTTCACTTTCATTGTCTAAAGCACTGGTCGCTTCGTCAAAAATCAAGATCGGCGGATTTTTTAAGAAAACCCGGGCGATGGATAAGCGCTGCTTCTGACCCCCGGACAGTTTCACGCCCCGCTGCCCGATATCGGTATTATACCCATCCGGCAGCTCCATGATGAAATCATGGGCATTGGCGGCTTTGGCAGCCGCAATGACTTCTTCTTCCGTGGCCTCAGGCCGTCCGTAACGAATGTTTTCCATGACGTTGCCCGCAAACAGATAAACATCCTGCTGTACAATCCCGATGCAGCTGCGCAGCGATTTCATTGTAACGTCCCGGATATCCTGACCATCGACTAAAATCCGGCCTTCACTGACTTCATAGAAACGCGGAATTAAGGAACACAGCGTGGTTTTACCGGCCCCGGAGGAACCCACTAGCGCCAGGTATTCTCCCGGTTCCACATGCAGATCAATGTGTTTCAGCACATAATCGGAAGCCGAGGCATATTGAAAGCCAACGTCTTCAAAATCCACTGCGCCCTTGACTTGAGACAGCGTCCGGGCATGCGGCTTATCCTGAATATCCGGCTCGACTTCCATAATTTCCATAAACCGCTGGAAACCGGTGATTCCCTCCTGGAACTGTTCTGTGAAGTTGATCAGCTTTTTCACGGGTTCCGTCAGATTGTTGATATAAAGCAGATAGGTTAACAGATCCCCCAACAGGATCCATTTCATCGAGATGAACGTAGACCCAGCCAGAATGACAACGACGGTGATCATTGTGGTAAACGCGTTCAGCCCAGAGTGATAATAGGCCATGATCCGATAACTGTTCTTGCGGGATTTGACATAGCGGTTGTTCTCCACATCAAATTTTTCCATTTCACTGCCTTCACTGGTAAACGATTTGACGACACGGATTCCGGATAAGTTATCCTCAATCCGGGCATTGATATCTCCAACGCGTTCTTTGTTCTGCTTAAAGGCTTTGCCCATCTTCTTGTTGAAGTACAGCGCAAAAACAAGCATGACTGGCAGGATGGAAAAAATGATGAGTGTCAGCGGAACATTGATTGAAAGCAAAATGAAGAAGGCGCCGAAGAACTTGATGATCGAAATCACCACGTCTTCCGGTCCATGGTGGTAAAGCTCAGTTAATGAAAACAGATCGTTGGTCAGCCGCGACATCAGCTGGCCGGTCTTCTGTTCGTCATAAAAACTGAACGACAGCTTCTGATAATGGCTGAACAGCTCATTCCGCATATCGTGTTCCATCATGACGCCCATATAATGACCTTTGTAAGTAATGAAGAAATTACAGAGCAGTTCAATGAAAATTAACGCGACCATGACCAGACCGATTCGGAAAATCAGATCCAGCTGCACGGACTGCGAGCCGACTAGCACCGTATTGGTGATGTAGCGCGTCAGCAGCGGAAAGATCAGCGAAATCGCCGCTACGATGAAGGCGCAGACCATATCGGCGATAAACAGCCTCAGATAAGGCCGGTAGTACGAAAGAAATTTTTTACCTCGGGCATTAAGCAACACAATTCCCCCTTTTAGTTAGACATAAGTGTAGCCCAAATTTGCGGAAACTTCAATCTTTCCGAACGGTTCCGAAAGCATTTTAATGATTTCGGATCATCAAAGCCGTAAAGACTTGCGGTGTCGTTCGCCACTTGATAAGATAAAGAAAAAGCAAATGAAGGCGTCGCGTGGGATCAGGATATCCGGCAGGGAAATTCCATGTTTACCGCCGAAGCGAATCGGATAGCCTGCGATCCGCTGCCCGGGGATCGGAAATTTTTTAACCGGGAGGCTTGTTTTTGAAACAAAAATACTGTGGATTGGAGCGTGAAATCCGTGGAAGAAAATCAAATTGTACTGCAGGTGTCAAGGGGCGGAATATCGCTGGCATCGTGCGGATGCGCAACAGGAAGGAAGCTCATATGACTAAACGAAAATACAATCAGAAAGAAGTGGAACAGGCAAGGCGCGGCCGGATTTATATCAACCGTGAGGACGCCCGTATTTTTGTCAGAAAAAGCGGCTTGTACGCGTGGACGATGAATTTGGGAAATCCCGCGTCATGGATTATTATGGGCCTGGAATTGCTCGTCATCTTGCTGATCACGGGGATTTTCTTGAACTAAAGAGTTCGGATTGAAGAATGGGAATACGCTGTATGTACTGCTCAGACAAATCGGCAGCAAAAAACAGATTGAGGACTTCTGATCAACAGCGATCAAAGAAGCGAATGAAGGGAAAAGCACCGCGGGCCCAGTTGTGGGCAGCGGTGCTTTGTCCTTGTGGATACGGTTAAAGCTATTTGTAGCAGTCCTGGAATAAACTGGCCAGCTTCGCCTGCAGCGCCTGCTCAAATTTTGCTGCCGCTTCCATGGTACTCTGCACCGTTTCATTGACCTCGATCAGCTTATCAATCGTAATGCATTCCATGGAAACTGCACACTGCAGTTTTTCCCCTTCAGCATTGAGGATGTGCGCAAGCGCGGCTTCCTCCAAAGCAATCGATTGCAGAATATCGGTAATCGCTTGTGAACGGGTGACGTTACTACTTTTAATTTCAGGCATTCCCATAAGTTAATTCCTCCTTACACTGACATCGTATTCCATCCGGGCAAAAGGACCCGGGCCAACGACCCGAGGTTATGGAAAAGTTTTGGGCATCATACACTGATCAGGGGGGATGATCATGAAAATTGTTATCGTTGGATATGGTACGATGGGCCATTTGCTGTTAAGCCGGATAGAAGAAAAGGAAGATCTGCAGTGTGTCGGTTTGATCGCCTCCTCGTATTATCGGGAGATTGCCGAGCTGCCGCAGCATCCCGAGGTCATCATTGATGTCAGCCATCCGGATAATTTCGTCAAGATTGAGCGGGCGATGCAGACCCAGCGCATTCCTCTGGTTCTGGCAACGACCGGATACAGCGAAGCGCAGAAGCAGAAGATTGAAGGATGGGCAAAAAGTGTACCGGTAGTCATGACCAGTAACTTTTCAATTGGCATGACGATCGTCAATAAGATGCTGAAATGCTGTCAGAAGGAAATTGCCCAGTATTTTGACTGCGATATTCTTGAAATTCATCATGAACAGAAAAAGGATAAGCCCAGCGGCAGTGCTTTAATGCTGAAGAAAACGCTGCAGGGACTCTCAACGGATCGCTATGGCTATCAAAAACCGATTTCTGTAACATCGCTGCGGCATCGTCAGATTGCCGGGGAACACACGGTGATCCTGTGCGGGGATCACGAACAGATTACGATTACGCATACCGCAGACAGCCGTGAAATCTTTATCCGCGGCATTCTGGAAGCTGTGGAAGCCATTCCGATGCTGAGCGCCGGGCTGTATTCCATGGAGGACTTGCTGAGGCAGCGGCTTGGACTTCGCCGCTGAAAACGGTAAAGCACGGTTCAATTCGTCAGGGACAACGCCCTGACTTTTATGCTTCTTCTTGCTTGCGGTTAGACAGCAATCGAAAGACGCGCGGCAAAGGAGGCTTGAGGTTGCCAGGGCGATCTGATAAAATAAAGTCATTGTCAGAGGTTTACTGGACGAAAGTCTTCTGATTCTGTGGGAGGAAATAAAGTGGAACGCTATTTTATTAAACTTTGGGGAGTTCCAACACTGCAGGAAAACGGTCAGTCCCGCGCGCTCAGTGAAATTTTAGGCAAACAGCTGACGGAGCTGCTTTGTTATTTTCTCATTCATCGCGGAGAGTTAGTTAGTCATGAACGGTTAATAGAACTGTTCTGGCCGGAATCCGTAAATCCTCAAAACGCCCTGAAGTTTGCGATTCATCGTCTGCGTAAATGCACTCAGGCTTATGCTGAAACGAAAGATCAGGAGTGGATTGTAACCGGCAGCCGCGGTTATTTATTTTCGCTGCAGGCCCCGGTGGATTCTGATTTGCATCAGCTGGATATTTTGAAGCCGGAAGCGCTGGCTGAAAAGCCGGAATGGATAGAAACGCGGGTCCGCGGCGAGCTGATGGCCGGCTATTCTTCTCTGTGGATTCTTCCGCTGCGTGAATTCTGGAAAGAAAAAGTTATAACCTTAGCTCAGGATACAGCGGCACTGTTGGAACAGAACGGAAAGTCAGAGGCTGGTTTGCGGATCACACAGTGGGCGCTGGCGCTGGATCCGTATTCCGATGATCTCAATTATCGCTATTTATCCGAACTGGTCAAGGCCAAGGAGTATAATCGGGCCTTAAAGCATTTTGATCAGATTTACGAACGGTTTTATCATGAATTCGGCGTGGAGTTTGAAGGCCGATCCAAGTCTTTGATTTACTTCCTAAGCTCAGAGCGGGAGTCAACGCATACCATTCAGGAGCTGATTGAGGAAATGAATGCGCAGGAAGACGGCACCGCCTTTTTCTGCGAGCAGCCGGTTTTCCGCAAGCTGTATCAGGCGCGGATGCGCGAAAGCCGAAGACTGGATATCAGTTCCTATTTATTAGTTCTGGATGTTCAGGGGGGTTCGGCAGAGCTTGCCAATCAGGCAACGGACGCCCTGATTCAGATCGTGAAGAATCAGCTGCGCTCCTGCGATATCTTCACGCGGACGGCGGCTTGTCAGGTTGCGGTGATGTTGATGCTAAGCGCGGAACAAGATGTGCATAAGGTGGTCAAACGGCTCAGTCAGCGGCTGAATCACAAATATCCGACAACGCAGGTCAGGATTTATTATCATGCGCAGAAAATCGAACAACCCTCCTCAACTTCAGCAGTCTGATCAGTCTTTGGTCTGCGGCGCATGGAGGTTTGTCGGCAAGGCAGTTGAAACCCAGCTCAAAAACGGGGTATAATAAATAAAAAGACGGAAAGAAGGATGATTTTATGGGAGTATTATTAACGACATTAAGAAAAGATAAGATGCAGGCTCTGAAGGAAAAAGACACCGTGAAAAATGGTGTCTGCAGTTTATTGATCTCCGCGATTGCCTTGGCGGAAAAGGAATCAGGAAAGCCTTTAAGTGAGGAAGAAGAGCTGACGTATGTGCAGAAGGAATTAAAGCAGACAAAGGATTCGCTGGCCCAAACGCCTGCTTCCCGGCCGGATCTGATTGCCGAAACGCAGCGCAAAATTGCGATTATCGAAGCCTATCTGCCGGCGCAGATGAGCGAAGCGGAACTGAATGAAGCGGTATCCGCTTTGATGGCTGAATTGCAGCTGGAGCCGGTCGTGAAAAACAAAGGGATGCTGATTAAAGAAATGATGGCCCGATATCAGGGAAAAACGGATGGCAAATCGGTCAATGCCGCGATCAGCCGTATTCTGAAATAACAAAGACTTCAAATCAGGACTTGCCTAGGGCAGGTTCTTTTTTCTGTTTTAAAGCCTTGGAAGAAAGGTTTCTAACTGGTCATAGCCAGAGGAAAACGGGTCAAGTAGGGACAAAAAAGTATGAAAAAACCGTCTCCTTTTCGGAAAACGGTTTTATTTGTTAACGTACAGTGACGCATTGTTCCTCACTGTGTAAGCCGGTGCTGTAAACATAGTAGCCGCAGACTTTAACGCTGCCGCCGCCTTCAACCCAATCATAATAAGTGGGCTGATCGGAGCTGACTTCATGATACAGGTTGCCGTTGAGATAGACTTTGGCGTAGTAGTACGGATTGCCGAGAATCCAGTTCCAGTCAAACAGCTTCTGTCCCACAGCGTAAACATAGATGTCCCCCTGCGATAAGCTGATTTCCTTTTGATTGGCCGGAAGATCGCCGCGATAGCCGCCCCAATTGATCGTCAGTCCGCCCCACTCGTCGATGTAGCCGCTGACGGTGCTTTCCAACTTTTGCTCAGAATTGCCCCATGGCGAAACAAGATTGTTGTATTCTTTTTTAATCAGGCCGGTTGTCGACAGACTTGGATCTACGCCATCCAATGAAGCATACGGGAAAGTTCCGATAATATGAGTGATGTTTTCTACGCCATCCGGACGGGTCAGGGCTTTCGGCGGATCCGCTTCATCATAATTGGCGTCCAGAAGCAGTTCGCAGATTTGGCCTGGTATGTTCAGCTTGCTTTTCGCGTTGTTGAAATAGGTGCCTTCATCCTTCACGCCTTTATCATAACCTACCCATACCACATTGGTCGTCTGACTGGTGGAAGCGATCATCCACTTATCTTTAGCCGCGCCTTCCGGAATCCCGAACCGCAGGCCGTCTTTGCCCCAGTCTGTCGTTCCAGTTTTGGCATAAACTGGATAACTGCGCTTTAAAACCTGCATGTAATTGAAATAAGGACCTTCAACGCAGTACTGCATAAGAGTGCTGGACATGTAGGCCGCTTCTTCACTGATCACCTGTTTGCCGTCGTGATCGGCGACGTAATCCGCGGTGCCGTCGTTGAATTCAATGCGGGATATGGTATGCGGCTTGACATAACGTCCGCCGTTAACCATAGCGGCATGCGCGCTGGCCATTTCCGTCGCGCTGGCCTGGAAGCTGGAGCCGCCGATGGCATAGCCGGTATCAAAGTTATCGTTGTTCACCTGTGAGAAGCCTAAGCTTTGCAGATAATCGACAACCTTGGAGCGCCCAATCGTATCGATAACTTCCTGCAAGGTCTGAATTGCCGGTGTGTTCAGCGACTGACCCACAGCCTGCTGCAGCGTTACGTCGCCGCGGTACTGTCCGTCAAAGTTATTGATGACCTTTTTTGTTCCGCGGTAAACAATCGGCCGGTCGGTAATCACATGGTCGGTGGCCCATCCCAGATGTTCAAAGGCCAGCGCGTAAGACAGAAACGGCTTTACGGCTGAACCCGGCTGTTTAAACTGGCTGATCGCCCGGTTTAACAGACGCGCTCCGGAATAGTTCCGTCCGCCGCCTAAGCCGCGGATTTCACCCGTCTGATTGTTCATCGAAACGATTGCGATCTGCATCAGCTCATCCGGATATTCAATATTTTCGCCTTTCTGGATCGCGTCGATCTGTTCCTGAACGGTACGGTCCATGTTGGTATACACTTTCATCGGCGTCAGCGCCGGATCTTTGCCGGTGATCTGCTTGACTTCTTCAATCACCGCGTCGACATAAGCCTGGTAAGGTCCGCCGCTTTCGGAAATTGTGTAATCCTCGCCGACTAACAAATCCTCCACCCGGATGGATTTGGCCAGATCGGCCTCCATTTCAGTAATATAACCATGATAAACCATCATATCCAGCACGGTATTGCGCCGGTTGGTGGCATAATCGAGATTTTCATACGGATTATAGGCATTCGGCCGGTTGATAATCCCTGCCAACAGCGCGCTTTCACCCAAGCTCAGATCTTTTGCGTCCTTGCCAAAATAATACTGCGCCGCTTTCTGCACGCCGCGGATATTGCCGCCGAAGTTCAGTTTGTTCAAATACAGCTGAAAGATCTGCTTCTTATCAATCTGTTTTTCCAGCTTCAGCGCTGTCCAGATTTCCTGGACCTTACGATCAACGGACTTTTCCGCAATCGTGGAGTTTTCCAGATCATCCACCTGGAAGTAGGTGTTTTTTACAAGCTGCATCGTAAAGGTGGAACCGCCCTGACCGAAGCTCTTGGATTTTAAATTTTCCAGCGCCGCTTTCGCAAACCGCGGTACATCGAAGCCGGGATGCTCGAAATAGCGTGAGTCCTCAATCGCGACAAACGCGTCGACCAACGAATTGGGCATATCTTCATAAGTGATATTTTCACGCAGATACGCGCCCAGCTCGGTAATCAAAATTCCATCCTGATCATAGATCTGGGATGACTCCAATCCTTCAAAATCGTTTAAACTGATTTCAGGCGCGTCCTTGATCATTTCAGAAGCGATATATAAACCGCCTCCGCCGACCGCCAGGCCGGCAATCAGAAGAAAATAAACGAAGAAGATCGCAATTTTCTTCCCTAATGAACCTCTGTGCTTTTTTTTCTTCGGTTTATTTTGGGATTCTTGAGGATCCATAGATTTGTTTTGTTCTGACATTCGCTTTGATTCTCCTTACTCTGTGGGGGACTTCCGCAGAAATCCATTTTGATGAATCATTCTTTATTTTACCACAATCTTATAGATTGGCAAAAAAGAGAGAAGGAAAAGTGGTAAAAAGCGCCATTTTCTTGGGAAAAAAGCTGAAAAAGCGGAAAAAACCAGGAATATCCGGGTAAAAATCCCATTGACTTTTCCTTTCTGACGTGTAGAATGAAGATAAACCAGTGATGGGGAGATCAAGCACAGACAGGCGCTTCAAGAGAGTTTGGGTAAGGTGGAAGCCAGACAGAGATGCCGCTGGGTAAATGGACCTCAGAGGGCCAAGTGAAAGAGAAATCGAGTAGCTGCGGACGTGAGCCGACGTTAAAAGGCAGAAAATGTGTTGGCATTTTTGGTGAGTGGAGAAAAGACTGTGTGAACGTCTTTTTTCAAACAAGGTGGTACCGCAGGAAATTCAGCCTGCCCTTGATGGAAAGTTTGATACTTTTCCGCGAGGGCAGGCTTTTTATTGATCCGGGATCCTCTCGCTTAAAAGCCAGAAGAACAGGAGGCGATGAGGATGTTCAGCATCCGCATGTGGAGTGAGGGACGGGCTGAAAAAGCCGTCCGTAAACAGGCATCAGTATTTTGAGAAAAAAGGATGAAAACCGGAGGAGAAAGACTATGAAAAAAACAGGAAAATTGATGATGGTGTTAGCGTTAGGAATCTTGATGAGCTTAACCGGCTGTTCGAAAAAGATCGTGGAGGGTCCGCGGATCGGCGTCATTCAGCTGATGGAGCATACCTCGCTGAATATGATTTACGACAGCTTCAAAGAGGAACTGGAAGCTTTGGGCTATAAGGATGGGGAAAACTGCACGCTTGTGTTTAAAAATGCCCAGGGGGAACAAAGCAATATCGGCTCGTCATTCCAATCGGAAAAGCTAGACGTTGTCGTGGCCATCGCCACGCCGACAGCCCAGTCTGCGGCGAAGCTGGCGGAAACGACGCCGGTGATCTTCTCGGCGGTGACCGATCCGATTGAGGCCGGACTGACTACGAGCCTGGAACATCCGGATCAGAACATTACCGGCACCAGCGATGAAGTGGCAGTGGAACAGATTTTGGATCTGGCACTGCAGCTGCAGCCGGATTTAAAGACCTTGGGGATGGTTTATAACGTCGGTGAGGTCAATTCCCAAACCAATATCGCCAAGGCCAAGGTCGCTGCCGAAAAACGGGGACTGACGGTGATGGAAGCGCCGGTCGCCAACACCTCTGAGGTGGCGCAGGCGGTGCAGGTGCTGAGTGAAAAATGCGACGCTTTGTTTTCGCCGAATGACAACACAGTCGCAACGGCGATGAGCACCGTTACCCAGATTACTCGTTCAGCGCAGATTCCAGTGTATGTCGGCGCCGATTCGATGGTGATGGATGGCGGAACCGCAACCATTGGCATCAATTATGTGGATCTGGGCAAGGAAACGGCACGGATGGTGGATCAGGTGCTTCAGGGGACGGATGTCAGCGCAATTCCAGTGAAGGTATTTAACCAGAATCTCAGCATTTACGTCAATGCGGATGCTTTAGAAGAGCTGCAGCTGACGCTGCCGGACAGTGTGGCCGCGGATCCGCAGTTAGTCTTGTTAAACGATCCGCAATAAAGAGAAAGCGAAGGAGGCGCTAGAACATGTCGCTGGATACATTTTTTTCCACACTGCAGCTGGGACTGGTTTATTCCGTGCTGGCATTGGGTTTGTTTCTGTCTTTTCGGATTTTAAATACGCCGGATTTGACGGTGGACGGCAGCTTTGTGACCGGGATGGCGATCAGCGCTGTTTTGGCACTGGCAGGCCATCCGCTGCTGGGGCTGGCAGCTGCCTTTGTAGGCGGCAGCCTGGCCGGCGTGATTACCGGACTCTTGCATACACGCTTAAAAATTCAGCCGATTCTGGCGGGGATTCTGACGATGACGGGTTTGTATTCGGTCAACCTGAGAATAATGAGCGGCAAGCCGAATCTTTCACTCTATAAAAAGACTACGCTGTTTTCCTTGTTTGAAGGAAAATTTCCGCAGGCTACGACCGGGATTCTGCTTTTGATCGTCGCGGCGCTGGTGGTTCTGTTAACGGTATTTTTGAAAACTCAGCTGGGCTTGTCGCTGCGGGCCACGGGGGACAATGAGGAAATGGTGCGGGCCTCCTCGATCAACACGGATTCTATGAAAATTCTCGGCCTGGCGCTGGCCAACGGCTTGGTTGCTTTATCAGGCGGTCTGTTGGCGCAGCAGCAGCAGTTTGCGGACAACAACGGCGGCCTGGGCATGTTGGTGCTGGGATTGGCGTCAATCATTATCGGAGAAACACTGTTTGGCAGGGGCGGCTTAGTTCATCATCTGACGTCGATTTGCGCTGGGACGATCGTTTATCGGTTCGTGCTGACGTTCGCTCTTTCTCTGGGATTGGCGGCCAGCGATCTGAAATTATTTTCTTCCGCATTAGTCGTCTTGGCCTTGGCGGTGCCGCAGGTCCAGGGAAAAATGAAAACAAGGAGGAAACGCCATGCTTGAAGTACGGGAAGCAACGGTGGTCTTTAATGCCGGAACGGTCAATGAAAAAATTGCGCTTGATCATGTCAGCCTGACCTTAGAAGCCGGAGATTTCGCCACGGTGATCGGCTCCAACGGCGCCGGCAAAAGCACCCTTTTAGGCGGGATTGCCGGAAGTCTGCCGCTAAGCGAAGGACAGGTCATGCTGAACGGGCAGGATCTGACCCGGATGAAGGAACATCGCCGTTCGCATACGATCGGACGGCTGTTTCAGGATCCGCTCAAGGGAACAGCGCCTTCAATGACGATTGAAGAGAATCTGGGACTGGCATACAGTCGGGGAAAGCGAAGGTCTTTGCAACTGGGGGTCAGCCGTAAAGATGAGCAGTTCTTTTACGATCTGCTGAAATCCTTAAATCTCGGATTGGAAACGCGGATGAAAACACCGGCAGGTCACTTGTCGGGCGGTCAGCGTCAGGCTCTGACGTTATTGATGGCGACCGTGGTCACGCCGAAACTTCTGCTTTTGGATGAACACACCGCGGCGCTGGATCCGCGAACAGCGGAGTCGATCATGGCTCTGACGCGGCAAATCATCGAACGGGATCAGATCACAACGCTGATGATTACGCATAACATCGAAAATGCACTGGCTTATGGCAATAAAACGATTGTGATGAATGAAGGCAAGATTCTGCATATCTATCAAGGCGAAGAACGCCTCCGGCTGACGGTGAAGGACGTCATGGCGCTGTATGCCAGCGAGCATGCGGCCTTATCGGACCGAACCATTCTGGGGCGATAATGGAAACAGATAAAAAGGCAGGGGATAGGAAAACAGCGCGTAAAGCAAAAGTTTTCATGAACCCTGTCTTTTCTATGATTTTAGGCAAAAATGAGAGAGTGAATTCAATTTTTTAAAAACTCAATTTCATAGGCTTGTCTGAAAAAAATAAATCGAATAATTCAGAGAGAATAGCTTCTTCAGCTCAGCGCAGCTCAAATAAAAATTAACCAAGATCCGGTTTTTCCCTGACCGGCACCAGAACCCGTCCGTAAAAGAGGTGTTCGCTGTGCTTTTTTAACGCAATGTAGGGATCAAAGGTAACGATGCCGTCAATTTCATAGGCCCGTTCTTCCATGTAGCGGAAAACCGGCTCTAAATAACGAATAAAAGGAACGGACATCGCGTTTTGACGCTGAAAGATATAACTGACGCAGCGGCAGGCCGGCAGTTCCATGACGTCTTCGCAGCGCGGCAAGTTGAATTCATGAGCCAGCTTCTGCGATAGGATAAGTCCGCTGTATCCTTCATCCGATCGCATTCGTACATCTTTTTCCAACAAAAAAGGCGTCATTTTGACAAGCGGAAAATACTCCAGCCAGTTGGAAATCACGGCACTGTTCGCTTTTTTCTGAATCAGGGAAGTCTGTTCCTCATTACGCTTGCGGTAGCCGATCAAATAACTGGCTTCCCGTTCCACTTCGCTCAGCGTGCCCAGTTGGCTGTCTAATTGTTCAATAAACTGTTTTTTCTGTAAAATGATATTTTTCTTCGACGTTAAAAAACTGATCTGAAGATCAATGTTTGTCAGATTCTTCATCAATGTCTGATCAATTTCAGAAAGCTCAAAATCATAAATGCATTGCTGAGCCGCTTTCTGACTCAGGCCATACGAGCGATACATTTTATAATGCATCAGATTATGCATGTCAACATCATTAAAAAGACGATATCCGTTTTCTTCATTTTTCTGGGAATCAATGATACCCATTTTGTCATAATATCGGATTGTCGTTTCGGGAATTTTTAACAATTTCGATAATTCTCCAATTTTATAGTTTGCCATCAAGATCATTCCCTTTGCCGCTTACAGTGTACTAGAAAACAAAGGAATGTCAAGTCAAGAAAAGGCATGGAAACGCATTATTCCATGCCTTGCTTCTTAGTTATTTTAATACAGCGTCAATGCTTTCCGCCGCCAGCTTGCCCGAAGTGCCAGCCCTGCTAAGATACGCGCTGGATGCGTCGCCCTGGACGTTGCCGACGACTTCGCCGGCCGCGTACAGTCCAGCGATCGGTTCATCCTGCTCGGTTAAGACCTGACACTCAGGATTGATATCCAGACCTCCTAAACTGGTCGCAAACCGCAGGTTCTGTTTGACGATATAGAGGGGTCCGTCAGTTTTGAATTCAGCACTCAGCGTCCGGCCGAACTCATCTTTGCCAGCCTCATAACCTTGGTTGTAAGCTTCAAGGGTTTCAGCCAAGGCTTCAGCATCAATGCCGGCCTGCTGAGCGGCATCGGCAAGGGTTTCCCCTTTGACAAAGACGGTCGTCCCTGTTCCTTTTTCCTCGATCCAGGTCTTGGCTTCGGTTTCCGAGAACAGGTGTTTTTCAATCGCTGTTTTATAGAATATGTCATAGGCCACCTGATCCATAACGGTATACATTGCCCAGTCGTTCTGCTGCTTGTAGACGCTGACTAATTCCTGCTCACTGCTTGTTTCGCTGATCAGGCGCTTTCCGGCGTCATTGACCAGAATTCCAGCGGAAGCTTTCCACATCGCGTTGTTGGCAGGTTGGGTATATTTGCCAACGCCGGCTGTGACTTCCAGCCCGTTAGGCTTGACTCCGAGATATTGCAGATTTGTGACTTTTGCGCCGATTTTCTGCGCCATTTCAAGACCTTCGCCATTTGAGGAAACCGGACCATAATAGATGACTCGTCCAACGTCAGCCTTTTCAATCAGTTTTTGATTGCTGCCGTAACCGCCGGTGGCAAGCAAAACCGCTTTCGCGTCAATTGTGTATTGATTCCCCTTGTTATCCTTGGCCTTAACTCCGGTCACAATGCCGTTATCGACAATGAGTTCAGTAGCCTGAGTGTTCAGCTGGATTTCGATTCCGCGCTGCTGAGCGACATCGTGAAGCGTCTGCATGAAACCAGCGCCTCCGCCCACTGCTGTAAAGTCGCGGGCGATGCCTTTTTCACTCGGCTGGGGAACGTTGAACTGCGCGCCGATGTCATCGATCAGCCAGTCGATCGCGGCCGCTGAGTTTTCGGCATGCAGCTTGGTCAGTTCTGCATCGTTGATGTTGTGTCCTTTTTTCAGCAGCTCTTCGATCATCAGTTCAGGAGTGTCTTCAATGCCTGCTTCCTTCTGATACTTTGATCCCGCCGCGGAGAACCCGCCGCCGCAGGTTGCAGAAGCCCCACCGGTATACGCCATTTTCTCGATGACAAGAATGTGCTCCTGTCCCAGCTCCTGAAGCCGCAGCGCCGCACTCAGACCGGCCGCGCCCGCCCCGACGATCACCACGTCGGACGAAATTGTGATTTCTTCGCCTGTGCTTGCGGTCGGGGATTTCTCAAACAGGGAAAGATCCGCGCCCGCCTGGGTCAGACAATCTTTGACTGAATCCAGGATTGCTTTTGACGTGTACGTCGCGCCGCTGACGCCATCTAACGCAATGCTTTGCGCGTCGATGATTTGGCCTGGCAGCTGCTCGATCGCCATACCGCCGACACTAGGCGTTTCGTTGTTCTCCCCAATTTCTATGGTGAGAATCTTTTCTTCGTCAACCGTTACGCTGACTTCCATTTCCCCTGCGTAACCGCTGGATGTTGCGGTATACGTTCCAGCCGTCATCGCCCCGTCGGCCGGTTTTTCCTGCGGCTTTGGCGCTGCAGCCGCTGAAGATCAGCGCCGCCGCAGCAAGAGAGTAAAACCATTTTTGAGTTTTCTTCATTTCTTTATCCTCCGTCCTTTCTATTAAAAACCCGACAGCCACTGTCGGGTCAATGCAAAAATGAAAAAAATCACAAATGCTGCAATGTTAACCCGCTTATTTTGGCTAAAGGTGAATTATTTAACCGATTTCAGTAGTAATTGGGAAGCGAATTTGCTATGATAAAACTGAAAGAAGGAGAAGGAATTATGATATTGGACGATTATCAGAAACGTGTCGATCAACTGTTTGAACAAATCAAAACAACACAGCGGGAAAACATCATCACAGCAGGCAAAATGATTGCGGAAACCATTGACGCAGGCGGCAATATCTATCTCAGCGGTATTTGCCATTCCATTGAAATGGATCTGTTTAACCGCGGCGGGGGACCGGCTTTTTACCGGACTTTTCATTATAAATTAGATGTACAGTCAGATGCCCGTGAACGTGACCGCAGCGATCTGGATACAGATATGGAAGGTCTGGGGGCGTATATCTTAAAAGCCTCAACGATCCGCCCGGGCGATATTTTATTCGTCGGCTCGGTTTCCGGCCGGACGAAAGGGGTTGTCGATCTGGCTTGGGAAGCCAAGAAGATGGGCGTCAAGGTTATTGCAATGAGCTCCATGAGTTATGCTCAAACAGTCGACGCGGTTCATTCTTCTGGAAAGAAACTGTATGAATTTGTCGATCTGACATTGGATAACTGCGCCCCGGCAGCAGAAGCGATGTTGAAGGTGGACGGCATCGAAGCGAATTTTGCCGCGGCCAGCGGTATTGCGAGTTCTTATATTCTTTGGTCTGTCACCGCTGTTGTATTGGAAGAAATGCAAAAAAGCGGGAAAACACCGCTGCTGCTCAAGAGCGCAAATTTCCCAGGCGGGACCGATTACAACAACGCCGAAGTTTATCCGCACTATAAGGAATTCGGCTGGTAAGGACTGAATTAAAAAAGTTTAAAAGAAGAGAATGAATTCCTGAAAGTTCAAAGGCGAATCATTCTCTTTTTGTTTGACTTGTTCTATAATGAAATTAAAGTAATCTTTACGGCGTATAGCCAGGCCTCAAATAAAAAAGATCATTCTGTGTTGGAGAGGAGAATGAAGGATGCGAAGAAACAAACTTTTAGGCGTTATTTATCTTCTGTATTGTTTGGCAATCATCGGATTATCGCTAGCTGACTATTTTCTGATGCTGGGAATCCGAAAATTTTTCGGCAGTGCTGCTTTTGTAATTTTAGCGCTTTATTTCTTTTCCAAAGTTCCGCTATCGTATACGATGAATTCTATGCCGGTAAAGTTCGCTCAGGAACAAGCGAAGGAACAAAGCAAATATGATTGGATTTCCCTGAAAGGATTTCTGTTGATCATTCTGCCGCTGGCTCTGGCTTATTTTTCATGTTTTCTTTAGGGACTTCGCGTCCTTTTTTTGTTAGATTAATTTGATTAATGCGGAAATTGGATATATTGGATGAATTTACTTTGCGGAAATTGGATGTGCTCATGTTGATATAAAAATGAAATGAGATTACAGCGATCCCTCTACGGATTTTTGTCAGAATCCTGCTAAAGATAAAGTGAATTTTCTTATGCCAAGTTTCATTAAGAATATGGATGCTGAAAGACAAATGACAACAAGAAAGAGCAGCTTCAATGAAACTGCCCTCAACAGTTTAATTATACCTCAAAAAATTTTTAAAAAAAAGACTGTTTCCTTATTTTATATATTGTATTATATGGGGCTCAATTGAAAAGTTAAGTTCCACTTCTAAAAGGCGAAAATAAAAAGGTGAATTTAGTCTTTCAAATGCGATAAAATAAGGCGAAAATTGTGGAATTAGGTCTTTGTATCTATGATGTTTTGGCTCTTTGGTTTATAATATGGATGTCAAAAAGCATAAAAATGAGCGCATTAAAAACTAA
>OAWV01000084.1_pt1 | contig 86927 bp, 90 predicted proteins | sample 1495551 | NCBI WGS metagenome assembly OAWV01 (sample SAMEA2580245, study PRJEB22360) | human gut metagenome | biome: human gut; feature: human-associated habitat; material: faeces | place: Denmark | collected 2008/2010 | reverse complement strand
AATTTTCAAGGTACAAATTTATATCAAAGGTCAATGACCTTTTGACACCCTAATCTCCATAGGAAAGTTCTTCGAACCTCTCTATGGAACAAAAAAGCCCTGTGGGTACTATGCTCTTGTACAGTCAAATAAAGACACCTTTTTCGTCAAACCACGTCCTAACTTTTGGGCGTGGTTTTTCTTATACTTAATTTATCGAAGGAAAGAACGAAATCAAAAGGAGGAGAAACATATGAACGCAGAGTATCGAAGGAAGGCATCGGCTGTCCCGCCGGAAGACCGGCCCATTTCCAAAAAGAACATTTCCGGGCTTGGGAATTTCTTTGGGATTTACGGCGGGGAACACATTGCGGCTACAGAGTTTGTCATCGGCGCTACACTGGTAACCTGGGGTGTCAAGGCCACAGACATTTTTATCGGACTGTTTATCGGCAACATCCTGGCAACGCTGACATACGCACTGATCTGCGCACCGATCGGGACTGACACAAGAGTTACCTTATATTCCTATTTAAAAAAGGTCATGGGACCTTACATGCAGAAGGTTTATAACTTTGTCTGGGGGCTGGCATCCATCGCCATGGCGGCATCCATGCTGACCGTATCGGCCTCGGCAGTGAGAGAGATCTTCGGGATCAGGCTGCAGACCCAATGGTATCCGACGGATATCAAATTTATTCTGGTGGTCATTGTGCTGGGCATCATTGTAACTTTAGTGGCGGCAAACGGATTTGAGGCGGTGGCCAAATTCTCATCGGTCTGTGTGCCGTGGATGATCATTATTTTTGCCGCAGGAATCTTCGTGGTTGTCCCTGAACTGATCAAGGTGACCAACGGGGCGCCAGTACAGAGCTTTACCGACTTTATGAATCTTCTAAACACCAGTGTGTGGAACGGGGCAGTCATTCCGGGAGGACAGAAGCTGGGTATCATCCATGTCATTGGATTTGCCTGGATGTGCAATCTGGCTTACCACGGCGGACTGAATGATATGGCATTGTTCCGCTACGCAAAGACTCCAAAATACGGATTTATTACCTCTTATGGAATGTTTATAGGACATTTCTTTGCATGGGGAAGTGCGGGGATCATGGGAGCAACAGCTTCTGTCATATTGAACAAATCACTGCTCATCCTGGATTCAGGAGCCATCACAGGTGCCGTTTTGGGGGCAACCGGCCTGCTGGCAGTCATTGTGGCTGGGTGGACCACTGCCAATCCGAATATTTACCGGGCAAGTCTCGCATTTGAAACCATATTTAATAAGATACCTCTGAAAAAGCTTACCTATGTGATCGGCGCAGTCATGACCTTTGCGGCATGCTTCCCTATCACAATGAACATTATGGCGATCGTCAACATCATCGTGCTTGTGATCCCGGCCATCGGAGCGGTGATCTTTACGGAACACTGGATCCTTCCGAAACTGGGCGGTACCAGATACTGGACAACGTTTAAAGGATGGAAGATTAATTATGCAGGTCTCTTTGCATGGCTGATCTCACTGGCATTTGTGGTGGTGATGACCTTGACCGGAGCCATCCACTCTTATCTTTTGTTCCTGCCTACCTATCTTCTTGCCATGGTAAGTTATATCATCCTGGCCTGTTCCATGGGAGCCAGAGAGGACTATACGGCCCAGAAGGAAGAAGACCAGAAGGTGCGGGCGGCACTTGAGGAATTAATGGAAGAGGAAGATGAAAATATCATCGAATATGTGCCGAAGAAACCTGAAGTCCAGAAAGCGGCAGCGCTCCTGTCCTATGCAGTTTTAGCCGCTCTGGCAGTTGTGACAGTTTTGGTATTCGCAGGAGGCATCGGTGTAGAAACATGGAAAACAATCTCTTTTCCGATCACGGTCTGCTACTTTGTGCTGGGAGGCATTGCCACCTATCTGAAGTATGGATTAACGGAAGTCAAAGAACAGCAGGAGGTAAAAAATGAAACAATACAAAGGATTCAAAATGAAGCTCTATGAAGGGCAGGCAGAGGAATATGAAAAAAGGCACAATCAGCTGTGGCCGGAGATGAAAGCTATGATCCATGAGTATGGCGGAAGCAATTATTCTATCTATCTGGACCCGGAAACCAATGTTTTGTACGGATACATAGAAATCGAAGATGAAGAGAAATGGAACCAGGGAGCAGATACGCGGATCAACCGGAAGTGGTGGGATTTTATGGCGGATATCATGGAGACAAATCCTGACAACAGTCCGGTGAGCAAAGACCTCCAGCTGGTATTCCATTTAGATTGATCAGGAGGCAGAGATAATGAAGAAATATTTTTTGGCAGTGGACATCGGGGCCTCCAGCGGAAGGCATATTTTAGGAACTCTGGAAAACGGAAAGATTAAGCTTGACGAGATCTACCGGTTTCCAAATGGCATGGAAAATATAGACGGCTCCTTCTGCTGGAACACAGACGCCCTGTTTTATGAGATCAAGCAGGGACTTAAAAAATGCAGGGAGCTTGGAAAGATCCCTGTCTGTATGGGAATCGACACTTGGGCAGTGGACTATGTTTTGCTGGATGAAAATGACTGTCCTATAGGGAAATCCTACGGGTACCGTGACAGCAGGATGCAGGGAATGGATACAAAAGTGTATGAAGAGATCTCCCTGAAGGAGCTGTATCAGAGAACCGGGATACAGAAACAGATCTTCAATACAATTTACCAGCTGACAGCGGACAAGGAAAAGGAGCCAGAACGGCTTGATCAGGCCAAAAGCCTTCTTATGATCCCGGATTACTTTAACTTTCTGCTCACAGGAGTCAAGAAGACGGAGTACACCAATGCCACTACAACGCAGCTGGTGGATCCGGAGACAAAGGATTGGGATTCTTCTTTGATAAAGCGTCTTGGTTTTCCGGAAGAGATCTTTCAGGAAATAGCGGTTCCCGGAACTTTTGTCGGAAACTTCACCGAGGAGATCCAGGAGGAGATCGGATTTGACTGCCAGGTGGTGCTTCCGGCAACCCATGATACTGGGTCTGCGGTGGCAGCCATACCAACGGAAGATGACCAGGCTTTATATATCAGCTCCGGCACATGGTCTCTGATGGGAACCGAGCTTAAAAAAGCGGATTGTTCCCTAGAAAGTATGAAGGCCAACCTGACCAATGAGGGAGGCGTGGATTACCGGTTTCGTTATTTGAAAAATATCATGGGACTGTGGATGATACAGTCTGTCAAGAAGGAGTTTGACACGGAATACTCATTTTCCTATCTCTGTGAGATGGCATCCAAGCAGGCGATCCCATCCATTGTGGACTGCAACGATGAGTCGTTTCTGGCACCAGATAGCATGATAAAGGCAGTGAAGGATTACTGCATAAAGACCTCACAGCAGGTGCCAAAGAGCGAGTGGGAGACAGCGGCAGTGATCTATCACAGTCTGGCAGAATGTTATGCCAAGACGATCAGGGAGATCGAGAGCCTGACAGGTAAAACGTATGAAAAGATTTATGTAGTGGGCGGAGGCGCAAACGCCGGATACCTCAATGAGCTGACAGCAAAATATACCGGGTGTACCGTATATGCAGGACCGTCAGAGGCAACAGCCATAGGAAGCCTGCTCTTACAGATGAGATACGCCGGATGTTTTAAGGATTTGAAAGAAGCAAGAAACTGTGTGGCACAGTCATTTGAAATAGAAATTTATGAACCGGAAAATATAGGAGGAAAAGCATCATGACAGTAGAAGAAAGATATGAGGCGGCAAAAGAAAGCTATAGAAACATCGGGGTGGACACAGATCAGGTACTGGAATATTTAAAAAATGTACCGATCTCTATGCACTGCTGGCAGGGAGACGATGTGGCCGGTTTTGAAGGAGAGGGAGCGTTATCCGGAGGGATTCAGGCTACGGGAAACTATCCGGGAAAAGCGAGGACACCAAAAGAGCTGATGGCAGATATCGACAAGGCTATGAGCCTGATCCCGGGAAAACACAGGCTGAACCTGCATGCCAGCTATGCTGTGTTTGAAGATGGATTTGTGGACAGGGATGCCCTGGAACCGAAGCACTTTAAAAAATGGATAGAATTTGCAAAGGAAAGAGGTCTGGGCCTGGATTTTAACCCTACTTATTTCTCTCATCCAAAAGTGGAGGAAGCAACACTTTCCAGTGAAAATGAAGAGATCAGGCAGTTCTGGATCCGCCACGGCCAGGCATGCTTAAGGATCTCCGAATATTTTGCAGAGGAGCTGGGAACTCCATGTACAATGAACATCTGGATCCCTGATGGCTTTAAGGATGTTCCTGCAGACAGAAAGGCACCCAGGGCAAGACTGAAGGACTCCCTTGACCAGATCCTGGCAGCAGGCTATGACAAGGAAAAAGTCAATGTGGCAGTGGAATCCAAAGTGTTTGGTATTGGGATGGAGAGCTATACCGTAGGTTCCCATGAGTTTTATATGAACTATGCGGCTAAGAATGATATCCTCTGCCTGCTGGACAATGGACATTACCATCCTACAGAGGTAGTCTCTGACAAAATATCATCCATGCTTTTGTTTTCAGACAAGGTGGCACTTCATGTGACCAGGCCGGTGCGCTGGGACAGCGATCATGTGGTTCTCCTGGATGATGAGACAAAGGAGATCGCAAAAGAAATCGTCATGAACGGGACAGAACATGTGCTCCTTGCGCTGGACTTCTTTGATGCCAGCATCAACCGTATTTCAGCCTGGGTGGTCGGCATGAGAAATATGCAGAAAGCCCTGCTCACAGCCATGCTTAGACCTAATGAGAAGCTTAAGTCTCTCCAGGAGAACAGGGAATTTACAGAGCTTATGGTGATGCAGGAGGAATTAAAGCTGTACCCGGTAGGGGACGTATGGAATTACTTCTGTGAGATCAACGGGGTACCTGCAAAAGAGGACTGGTTTCAGGAAGTAAAAGCTTATGAGAACGATATCCTGTTACAGCGCAATTAGAGGAGGCGGAACATGAATATATTAGAAGCAGAGTTTATCAAAGGATTTATCAGAATGTGCACAGACGGCTTTTTACAAGGGTGGCACGAGAGGAACGGTGGAAATGCAACCTACCGTATGAAGCCGGAGGAAGTATCAGAAGTTAAGGAGGCATTTCAACTGGAACGGGAGTTTACTCCGATCAAAACAGAAGTTCCGGGACTGGCTGGTGAGTATTTTCTCGTGACGGGTTCCGGAAAATATTTCCGTAATGTGGAACTTGCACCGGCGTCAAACATTGCCATCATCGAGATTGACAGCAGGGGAGAAAATTACAGGATCGTCTGGGGTCTGGAAGGAGGGGGAGTGCCCACCAGTGAACTGCCTTCCCATCTGATGAACCACGAGGTGAAAAAAGAAGCTACAGGCGGCGCACACCGGGTGATCTATCATTCCCACACACCTAATGTGATCGCACTGACCTTTATCCTCCCCATTGATGACAAGGTATTTACAAGAGAACTGTGGGAAATGATGACCGAGTGTCCGGTTATATTTCCAGATGGGATCGGAACTGTTGGATGGATGGTTCCGGGAGGAAGAGAGATTGCGGTGGAATCCAGCAGGCTGATGAAAAAGTACAACGCTATCATATGGGCTCATCACGGCATCTTTTGTTCCGGAGAGGATTTTGACAACACCTTCGGTCTGATGCACACCGTGGAAAAGGCAGCAGAGATTCTCATAAAAGTGCTGTCTGTAAGACCTGATAAGCTTAAGACCATCACACCGCAGAATTTCAGGGATCTGGGTGAAGCATTTCAGGTAAACCTGCCAGAGGAATTCTTATACGATAAGAAATAAGAATACAGAGCATAAAAGAACTGTTGCCCCGGGGAGAAATATCCAAGGGCAGCAGTTCTTTTAGACTACTCGTGGTTCATGCACAATTTCGCTTTTTTAATATCCGGAACTGCCGTTAGGATTGGCAGCAGAATGGCTGCCACAATCAGGCCGGAACAGCCCTGGATGGCATTGGAAGGCACGCTTAAAAGTGCTGGTCCGATCCCCTCCGTAATATAGGAGTGGAGGAAGTATCCTGCCACCACAAATAAGATGTCGGCCAGTCCGCACGGGATCATGGCGATCAGTTCTTTCACTCCGTGACTGGTGAGGGCTTTATACAGTACGGCTGCACAGAGCGCCACCATGAACTTTACAACGAAGGTGGTCGGCGCATAGTAAGCATAGCCTGAAAAGATATCCGCAAAGGCAGAGCCGATGCCGGCGGCCAGAGAGCCGTACTTCTTTCCCAAGATAACACCGCTTAAGATGACAAAGGCATCACCCAGATGAATATAACCGTGGGTGGCAGGGGTTGGGATCTGGATGACCATGGTCCCCACACAGCACAAAGCCGTGAAAAGAGCGGTATATACAAGTTTTTTCGTTTGATTCATAACGATCATTCCTCCTCAATTAAGATTGCTCAAATCCGTTTCATTTATCTTAATAAAAAAGTGGCATTGATGAAAATGCCAGATATAAAGTTTTTAATGGTGCCAGCTTATTTTTCTTTCCTAAAACAGCATCTTATGATATAATCTCCTAAAAAGATTCAGGAGGAAAGTATGATTAATTTGTATGAAAAAGGTGCATTTTTAGTAGACGGCACTGAACTTGTAGATGAAAAAAACGCAGAACGATTAAACCAGCTTGTTGGGTCTGTCCCGACAAAAGAAGAAGCGAAACAAAACACCATCGCATATGGAATTCTTAACGATCATAACACGTCCGGCAGCATGGACAAGCTGATGATTAAATTTGATACATTGACATCCCATGACATTACTTTTGTGGGGATCATCCAGACCGCAAGAGCGTCAGGGATTGAAAAGTTCCCGGTCCCTTATGTGCTCACAAACTGCCATAACAGCCTCTGTGCCGTTGGCGGAACGATCAATGAGGATGACCACATGTTCGGCCTGACTGCCGCAAAGCGCTACGGCGGCATGTACGTACCTCCTCATCAGGCAGTCATCCATCAGTTTGCAAGGGAAATGCTCGCAGGCGGAGGAAAGATGATCCTTGGTTCTGACAGCCATACAAGATACGGGGCGTTGGGAACCATGGCCATGGGCGAGGGAGGACCGGAGCTGGTAAAGCAGCTTTTGAACCGTACTTATGACATTGATATGCCATCCGTGGTAGGAGTTTACCTTACCGGAAAACCCGAAAAAGGAGTCGGTCCTCAGGACGTGGCTCTGGCCATTATTGGAGCCGTGTTTGAATGCGGATACGTAAACAATAAGGTAATGGAATTTATCGGACCGGGTGTTTCCAACCTGTCTGCCGATTTCCGGATCGGCATCGACGTTATGACCACAGAGACTACCTGTCTTTCTTCTATATGGAAGACAGATGGCACGATCAAAGAATTTTACGAGATTCACGGAAGAGAAAAAGATTACAAAGAATTAAATCCGGGAGCAGTCGCATACTACGACGGAATGGTGGAAGTTGATCTGTCAAAGATCAAGCCGATGATCGCCATGCCGTTCCATCCGAGCAACACGTATACAATAGAAGACGTCAACGCAAACCTTAAAGATGTTCTTGCAGAAGTAGAAAAACGTGCCCTGGTGAGCCTCGACGGAGCAGTAGATTACTCTCTTCAGGACAAGATCAAGGACGGAAAGCTTTACGTGGATCAGGGTATCATCGCAGGATGTGCCGGAGGCGGATATGAGAATATCTGTGAGGCTGCAAATATCTTAAAGGGTGCAAGCATCGGCTCCGATGAATTCACTCTGAGTGTTTACCCTGCAAGTACGCCTGTTTTCATGGAACTTGTAAAGAACGGGGCAGTGGCTGACATGATGGCTGCGGGTGCTGTCGTGAAGACTGCATTCTGCGGGCCATGCTTCGGTGCAGGTGACACACCGGCCAACAATGCGTTCAGCATCCGCCACTCTACAAGAAACTTCCCGAACAGAGAAGGCTCCAAGCTCCAGAGCGGCCAGATCGCATCAGTTGCACTGATGGATGCAAGATCTATCGCAGCCACTGCAGCAAACAAAGGATACCTGACCCCGGCAACAGATATTGATACAGACTTCAGCGTACCGAAGTATTTCTTTGACAAGACAATCTATGAAAACCGTGTCTTTGACAGCAAGGGCGTGGCAGATCCTTCCGTGGAAGTCCAGTTCGGGCCGAACATCAAGGACTGGCCGGAGATGTCCGCACTTCCGGAGAATCTGGTATTAAAGGTCGTATCTGAGATTCATGACCCTGTGACAACTACAGATGAACTGATCCCGTCAGGGGAGACTTCATCCTACCGCTCCAATCCACTCGGACTCGCAGAGTTTACACTGTCCAGGAAAGATCCCGCATACGTGGGACTCGCAAAGGAGATCCAGAAAGCACAGAAAGCCATAGAGACGGGGAACTGCCCTCTGGATGCCGTGGAAGAATTAAAACCTGTGATGGAAGCAGTCCACACAATGTATCCTGAAGCCGGAGAAGGAAATATCGGCGTCGGAAGTACGATCTTTGCGGTGAAGCCTGGAGACGGCTCTGCCAGGGAACAGGCGGCTTCCTGTCAGAAGGTCCTGGGCGGATGGGCAAATATTGCCAACGGATATGCCACGAAGCGCTACCGTTCCAACCTGATCAACTGGGGCATGCTGCCGCTTACGATCGAAGAAGGAGAACTTCCGTTTAAGAATAAAGACTTCTTATTCCTGCCTGGTATCAGGAAGGCAGTAGAGAACAAAGACAGCAGGATCAGGGCTTTTGTTGTCGAAGACGGAGGACTCAGGGAGTTTGCCCTGAATCTGGGAGAACTCACCGATGACGAAAGAGAGATCATCCTGAAGGGATGCCTGATCAATTACTATAAAGAGGAGAACTGAGGAGCAGCATAAATGGTCGGAACTATTTGGGCGTTGGTACCGCCCGTCATTGCCATTGGACTGGCATTGATCACAAAAGAGGTTTATCTTTCCCTGATGGTGGGGATTGCTTCCGGGGCTTTGATGTTTGAGCATTTCAAGCCTGTGGAAGCAATGAATACCATATTTGAAATTATGACTGGAAAAATCGGGGGCAACTGTGACATCCTGATTTTTCTTGTGATGCTGGGTATTTTAGTAGCCCTGATCACCAAATCCGGGGCCTCAAGGGCCTATGGGAAATGGGCATTCAAGGCAATCAAGTCAAAGAGACAGGCCATGTTTGCCACGTCTCTTCTTGGAACTGTGATCTTCGTGGACGATTATTTCAACTGTCTGACGGTTGGAACCGTCATGAAGCCAATCACAGACAAATATAAGGTCACGAGGGCCAAGCTTGCGTATGTGATCGACGCCACCGCAGCGCCGATCTGTATCATTGCCCCAATCTCCAGCTGGGCTGCGGCTGTGGGCTCCTCGCTTCCAGAGGGAAGCAAGATTGACGGATTCTCTTTGTTTGTCAGGGCGATCCCGTTTAATTATTATGCTCTCCTGACTTTGGTGTTCCTCATCTTTCTGATCATCATCAACGTGGATTTTTCCAAGATGAAACAGTATGAGGAGGAAAAGGGGAACGAGACTCATGACCAGAAGCATGATGCGGATGTGCCTGTGGTGGGAAGAGGACAGGTAAAGGATCTGATCCTGCCCATCGTGTTTCTGATCGTTTCCTGTATTGGATTTATGCTTTATACGGGAGGATTTTTTGAGGGAAAAGATATCATAACGGCGCTGTCCGAATGCAGCAGCGGAAGAAGTCTTGTATTGGGGTCTTTTTCGACGCTGATCTTTACATTTCTTCTGTATATTCCGAGAAAGGTCGTCGCCTTCGTGGATTTCTGCGGGAGTTTCAGCCAGGGATTTAAGTCGATGACGTCAGCGATCATGATCCTTTGTCTGGCATGGACTCTATCCGGTATATGCGGAGAAGAATATTTAAGGATCGGACAGTTTGTCAGCGGAATTATCAGTGGAAATACGTCCGCAGCGGCTGTGCTGCCGGCCCTGTTCTTTTTGGCTGCTCTGGGCCTGTCCTTTGCCACAGGAACTTCCTGGGGGACATTTGGAATCCTGATCCCTATCTCCGTGGCTGTCGTGGGGAATGACATTTCTGCGCTGACACTGCTGGTGGGGTCTATTTTATCCGGGGCCGTATGCGGAGACCACATCTCTCCGATCTCCGATACAACGATTCTGGCCTCCGCGGGAGCCGGATGCCGCCATATTGACCATGTTGCAACACAGATGCCCTATGCGTTTATCGTGGCAGTCTGTGCTGTAGTCGGATACCTGACGGCGGGAGCATTAGGAAACGGGTTTTTAGGCCTGGCGGTTGCGGCCGGAGCCCTGGCTGTGGCCATGGCTTCCATTGTGTGGAATGTAAAAAAGAAGGCTTAGAGGTGATAAGATGAGCAATTTGGCCACAAGGGCAATTGAAGAAATAGGAAAAGTGATTATTGGAAAAGACCATATCACAAGGCAGGTCATGACTGCGATCCTGGCCAACGGCCATATTTTGATCGAGGATATTCCGGGCGTGGGAAAGACTACGCTAGCAATTGCATTTTCTAAGGTTCTGGGTCTGGATTACCAGAGGATACAGTTTACGCCGGATGTGATGCCTGCGGATATTGCCGGGTTTTCTGTCTATAAGCAGGGCAGTGAATCCTTTGAATATCAAAAGGGGGCGGCCATCACCAACCTCCTCCTGGCAGATGAGATTAACCGGACTTCGCCCAAGACCCAGTCGGCTCTCCTGGAGGCCATGGAGGAAGGAAGAATCACTGTAGATGGGGTGACGAGAGAACTTCCCGATCCATATGTGGTCATTGCCACACAAAACCCTCTGGGAGCGGTGGGGACCCATTCACTCCCTGAGGCCCAGCTTGACCGTTTTATGATCCGGATTTCCATGGGATACCCGGACAGGGAGAGTGAGGTGGCGATGCTCAAGCAGGAAAGAGTCAATGTTGCCATCGACTCTCTGGAAGAGATCATACAGGTGACGGATCTCATACTGATGAAACAGCAGGCGGAGCGGGTATATGTCCATGAGGATCTGTACCGGTATATTGTCGATATTGCATGTGCCACCAGAAACCATCCTGATCTTAGCATGGGGATCAGTCCGAGGGGAACGATCTCTCTTCTTCAGATGGCCAAAGCAAATGCATATCTCGATGACAGAGATTATATGGTGCCGGATGATATTAAGCAGATTTTTTATGCCACATCCGCCCACCGTGTCATGAAAAGCAAAGAGGCGAGGATCAAACGCAGGACGGTCAGGGATATTCTTAAGTCCATAGCCGAAGAGATCCCGGTACCAAAGAGCAGATAAGGAGCATCCATGATCATTGGAATTATCATCCTAAGTGTGATTTATGTTATCTTATATCAAAATATCATCGGAGGATGCCTTCTGGCATCCTTATTTGTTTTGGTGTTAATATCCTGGTGGAACGTGCGGAGGAAGGCATCGAAGCTGAGGATTGAAGTGTCTCTTGACCGGAAAGCTGCCTCAAGGAAGGAGGAGATTCAATTAAAGGGTATCTTTAAAGGAATCCGGTGTCTGGATGCAGCAGAGTGCCAGATTACCTATCAGGTTCGCTATTGGCTCATGGGACGGAAAAAAGTCATAAAAGAGAGATTTGAGTATTCCGGAAAGGAGTCGGAGGGCTTTTTGATCCCGCTCAGATTTGATCACTGTGACGAAGTGCACATAACGGTGGCTAAGATAAAAATGCGGGATATGACGGGCCTGTTCTGGGCAGATAAATTTATAAAAGCCAAAGCCGTGGTGCTTATCATGCCGGATGCGTATCCGCTGGGCCGGATGTCAGATCAGGCGGTGGAGGCAAAGACCATGGACCCGTATGAATATGACGGACTCAAGGAATACCGCCCTGGAGACAAGGGTTCCAGGATTCACTGGAAACTGCTCGCAGGAAAAAATCTGCTGATGGTGAAGGACATGGAGGAAGAAAGGGAGGAAAAGCTCTTTATCTTTCTAAGCCTGCCGGAGTGGGGAGGAGCATATGATGATTTTTTTACTGTATTTTTCTCTGTCTCAAAGTTTTTTTTGGAGCAGGGAATGCCGCAGACAATATACTGGGGGACAAAGGAATACTACCTGGAACGGTATCAGCAGTATGAAGAATTGTTTGGGGAGATGTTTGCGTCAGACTTCTGCGGGGACTTTGAAAACAGGGAGCATGAGGGAATTCATATCTATATGAGAGAGACAGAGACTGATCTGATTTATGTAGAAACAGAATCGGAGACGAATGCAGTCGACAGGAGCAGGCTGGAGCAGGGAATCTATGATCTGGAATTATTTTGAAGCAGATTGCAAGGGGTCTTTTTATTATGAAGGAAAAAATTGAACCATATATGAAATATATATTTCTGAGCATGATATTTCTTGGCTTGACAGACAGTGTTTTTGTTGGGTTTTTTACGAGAGCCTTTCAATATTATCTGCTCTGTGCCGGCGTGGCGATCCTGACAGTGCTCTGCGTTCTGTTAGAAAGGTATCCGAAAGCTGTCTTCGGCGCAGTTGGCTTTGCGGCAGCGGCTTCATTTTTTTTAAGGAGCTCTCTTGTCAATGGATTTCATCTGATCAGCAACCGGATGGCCGATGCAGTAAATCAAGTGTTTGATATGGGGTTTTATTATTACGTGGATATCCGGCCTGAGTATACGCGGCGGGACAGCATCCTGTTTATCCTGCTTTTATTCCTGGTGGGCAGTGTGATCTTTCATCATCTGACGAAGAAGACGAAGAGCTTTGCGGCAGTGGTATCTGCAGTCGAAGCCTGCCTGCTGATCCTGACTCCGTATTCCATCACGGGACCGTTTCTGCTGTTTTTATGCGGCTTGACCGGCTATGTACTCTGGACACGCAAAAAGACATTCAGCGCATCGTTAATATCCGTATGCCTTCTCCTGGGGGCTGTCGCAGTATCCGGAACTGCCGGGGAGCCTGCAGACAGCAATCCGGTCAAGGAGACGGCACTGGAATTCGTAAGGACGCTGTCACAGGGCAAAGATTATCAGGTGGCAGGAGGGATCGGAAGCGGAGATATTGGGAAGATCGGTTCCGTGTCGCCGAGGGGAACAAAGCTGTTTCAAGTGAAGCTTTCAAAACCGGAGACGCTGTATCTGAAGGGATTCACAAGCGGTGTTTATGAGAAAGGCATGTGGAAAAAAGAAAAGAGAGACGCAAAGGTGATCCTGGGAGAGAACAGTCTGGATCTGCCTTACCAGTTTTTTGATCTCAAGATTCCTGAGCTCAGTCTTGAACTTTTAGATACAGGTCTTCAGAAAAAGCCGGAAAAAGCAGAGATCCGCTATCAGAAATTTACGGATGAATATTACCTTTGGCCTTATTTCAGCAGTATCTCTCCGGAAAAGGGGAGGTACTACGGAGATTACAATATGAAAAGGACCGGAAAAAGGGAAAAGGAAACTCTCACATATTATCCTGTATCCTTGGACAGTATGCTGAAGGCAGACGGAAGGATCACAGATGCCCTTCTGGATGGCCAGACCGGGGATGTGACTTTGGAAAGGGAGTATTTTGAGGCAATGGATTCCTACAATAAATATGTCAGGAGACAGTATTTGAAGGTCCCCGGAGAATTAAAGAAGAAGCTTACAAAGAAATTTCCGGAACTGCTACAGGTGGTCTCCATGCGGAAAAAGACCGAGATGATCCAGACACTTTTGAGAGAAAATTATCGATATACAAGCGAGTCCGGAACTACACCGGAGGGAAAAGATCCCATCTGGTATTTTCTGAATGAGAATAAAAAAGGCTACTGTACGCAGTATGCTTCCGCTGCGGTCATGATGTTCCGCTCTGCGGGGATCCCGTCCAGATATGTGGAGGGATATCGGATCGATGAACAGAAGTTTAAGAGAGATCGTACAGCCCAGGTCACGGATTTCTATGCTCACGCTTGGCCCGAAATATACGTAGAGAATGTGGGGTGGGTCCCGGTGGAAGTGACCAACACCCAGAATCTGCTGTCCGAACAGGATCAGACAGAGGAGGAGGTTTCATACACAGAAGAAGGAAGAGAGTCTCTTTTGAAGAAAAATATGGTTCTTCAGAGCCTGGCTGCGCTGCTTTTATCTTTTTTCATAATTGTTACAATTATTAAGATTGCGGGGGAAATTATCCGGTACAGGAATTGGAGAAAAAGTACCAACAAGGAAAAAGTCATAATTTATCAAAATTTAATAAATTCCCTGACAGATGGTAAGAAGCTGGACGAAAAATATGTCCTGACCCTCGAAAAAGTGCGTAAAATCACGGAAAAAGGTAGGTTCAGCCAGCATGAGATCACCGACGAAGAACTAAGATATGTGAAGAGATTTGTCGATATATTAAAGAATAAAATATAATTGTTACACAAATGTTAAAAAACTCTTGACAATTTCATTACATATAAGCTACAATAGCAACAGTGAAAGAAATACATGAAACATTATTGTAGTATTTGTATTGATTGATTAGGAGAACACATGAAACGTTTGGTAGTAAAAGCAATAGTAGTCATAATGCTCACAGTTGTGGGATGTTCTGCAATCGGCGGGACTAGAGAGACAGAAGCTGCTTCCAATAAAGGGCAGAAAGTTGTGAATTATGCAAAACGCTTTGTCGGTAATAAATATAAATATGGCGGAACCAGTTTGACGAGAGGAGCTGACTGCTCCGGATATGTAATGTCTGTTTACAGAAAATTCGGCAAAAGACTTCCGCACTCTTCCTACGGAATGAGAAAAGCAGGAAAGAAAGTAAAAGGCGGAATCAAGAAGGCGAAGCCGGGTGATATCATCTGTTACAGCGGACATGTGGCAATTTATATGGGAAATAATAAAATTGTCCATGCAAGCAACTCTGCACCGTATCCCAGAGGTGGGATCAAGATCTCCAAGAATGCGAAATACAGAAAGATCGTGGCAGTAAGAAGAATTTTTAAATAGGTATACATAAACATAAAACTGTTGTATTAGTGTTCATACCACTGATACAGCAGTTTTTTTCCTGAAAAATAAAAAACGCTCAGCACTTGATCCGTCTGTGATCATTGTACTTTTTCACCTTATATGGTAAAATTGATTAATATATATATGGACAGAGTTGGTGCCGGGATAAGAACTTTTATTCCTGTCCAATGTGGAAAGCAGTAGCAAAGGCAGTGCTGTGGATGGGGAAGATAAGGCGTGAGGCCCAAGAGGCTCTGGAGATGATTCCAAGCGGAGTGTGTATATATTTATAAAGAAGGCCGGATTTATCCGGTATTCCGCAACTCCTCATTCTATGAAACATCAGGCTGTTCCGAGAAGCATGCCAGGGAGATCAGCCAGGAGATGGCATTTCAGGGGGTACACAGGGAAGACCTTCCGGAAGTGAAGGAAAAAGTAAAGAGATTTTTACGGAGATCTGCTCTGCATCAATCAGATCCCCATCAACCTTCTGAGCAACACGGTCAAGTTTACAGGCAGGGGATGAACGCTCATGTGGCCAAACCTGTCGATTTAGAAGTGCTGATGGATACGCTTTGGAAGGTGATGAAAGCCCCGAACCTTGGGGAAACTTGACAGTGGAAAAAGGAACGATTATAATTTTCAGTAATGATTGAACTTGAAAAAAAGGAGATATACATGAAAATAAGTCCAAAAGTCCGGGATTTTTTGTGCCTTACTGCACATCCAGAGGGCTGCAGAAAAAACGTTGAGAATCAGATTACATATGTAAAGAAGCACAGCGAAGTCAAGAACGGGCCAAAGAAAGTCCTGGTCATCGGAGCGTCCACCGGATACGGGCTGGCATCAAGGATCAACGCGGCATTCGGATGCAAAGCAGCTACGGTAGGTGTTATGTTTGAGAGACAGGCGGCTGGAAAGAGGACTGCCACGGCGGGCTGGTATAATACGGCTGCATTTGAACATGCGGCAGCCAATGAGGATCTATATGCCAAGACAGTCAACGGAGATGCATTCTCCAGGGAAGTCAAGGAGAAGGTGATCGATCTGATCAAGAAGGATTTAGGGAAAGTCGACGCCGTCATTTACAGTCTGGCCGCACCGAGAAGAACTGCCGAGGACGGCACCGTGTACCAGTCTGTGCTAAAGACGACCGGAGAAGATTTTACAAATAAGAACCTGAATCTGAAAGACAACACCATCGGAGAGAAAACCATTGAGGCTGCCACAGAGGAAGAAGTGGAAGCGACGGTGAAGGTAATGGGCGGAGAGGACTGGAAGGCATGGATTCGGGCACTCACAGATGCGGATGCCATTGAAGAAGACACTGTTACTTTCGCCTACTCTTATATCGGGCCGGAGCTCACTTATCCCATCTATTTTGAGGGAACCATCGGTGCTGCAAAGAAACATCTGCACAAGACCGCAGGTGAGATCAATGAAGAATTTAAAGAAAGAGGCATCAGGGCATATATTTCGGTCAACAAGGGTCTCGTCACTCAGGCAAGCTCTGCAATTCCGATCGTTCCCCTGTATATGGCAGTGCTTTACAGTATCATGAAAGAAAGAGGCCTCCACGAAGGATGTATCGAACAGATCACCAGGCTGTTTGGAGAAAAGGCTGTGTTCGGACAGGCAGAGACAGACGGTCAGGGACTGATCCGTCTGGATGACTGGGAGTTAAAGCCGGAAGTACAGGCAGAAGTGGAACGGCGCTGGGAGAAGATCAATACGAAAAATGTTAAGGAATATGCCGATATCGAGGGATACTGGGAAGACTTTTACCAGATGTTTGGCTTTGATATGGACGGAGTGGATTACGAAAAAGATCTGGACCCTTCCGTGAATATTCCGAGTATACCGGACGCAGAATAATATATGAATGAAGTAATCATAACAAGGCTCGGAAGGCATATCGTCAGCGCATGGCTTGAGGACGGAGAATTCGCGGAGTTTTCATCCGAACCGGTAGAGGAAGGCAGTCTGGTCGGAAATATTTACAAAGCCAGGGTGAAGAATATCGTAGGAAACATCCACGGAGCTTTCGTTGAGATCGACAAGGGCAGGCTCTGCTTTTATCCTCTGGACGAACGAAGAAAACCGGGAAAACTCAAAAACGAAAAAGAAATCCTCATCCAGGTAAAAAAAGACGGCACAGACAAGAAGGAACCGTTAGCCACAGAGAACATTGAACTGACCGGAGAATATCTTGTGCTGTCCTCTGATAAGTCGTTCGTGGGTATATCAGGGAAAATCCGGGATAAAGAAAAAAAGGAAGACTTAAAGAGGTTCGTCTCTGCTTTTGTCACCGGAGAGTATGGATTTATTGTGAGGACAGAGGCTGCAAATGCGGATAAAGAAAAGATCGGGAGAGAAGCAGCAAGTCTGGCTGAGAGATATGTTCAGATCCAGGAGAAACAGCAGTATATGAAGCCTTGCAAGCTTCTGGCCACAAATCAGAATTTCTCGTCCCGTTATGTATTTGGACTTTCTCCTTCCCGTGTGGAACGTATCATCTCCGATGATGAGGTGATCTGCAGGGAGGCAGAGGAGAATGGATATCAGGTCCGCCGGATGGACAGACAGGATCAGTCTATTGAGAGGGGATACCGGCTTTCTCATGCACTGGAGGCAGTTTTTCATACGAGAGTGTGGCTCAGATCGGGAGGGTTTCTGATCATCGAGCGCACAGAGGCCATGACAGTGGTCGACGTAAATACAGGAAAATCGATCGGGCGGGGACAGAAGGAAGGCCATATTATAAAGATAAACCGGGAGGCGGCAAGAGAGACGGCCAGACAGATCAGGCTCAGAAATTTATCCGGGATTATCCTCGTGGATTTTATCGATATGAAAGAAAAAGAAGAAGAGGACAGGCTCCTTTCCTATATGCAGTCTGTGCTGAACCGGGATTCCAAGAGAGCGGTGGCCGTAGACATGACAAAGCTTGGACTGATGGAGATCACGAGAAAGAAGGTCAGAAGACCCATAGAAAAAGAAGATTTCCTGTAAGATTATTGCTTGACATGGAAAAAATAAGTTGCTATACTGTAACAGTATGCCGCACAGCGAGGTATAAGAATCCATAAGGATCACCAAAGCTGGCGAGTTTGATTATAGGAGGTGCCATAGATGTACGCCATTATTGCAACAGGAGGAAAACAGTACAAAGTAAGCGAAGGTGATGTGATCAAAGTTGAGAAGCTTGACGCAGAAGTCGGAGCAAAGATTACTTTTGATAATGTTTTATTAGTTGGTGGAGATACTGTAAAGGTAGGAACACCGAACGTAGATGGTGCAAAGGTTGAAGCTTCAGTTGTAAGCGAAGGCAAAGACAAAAAAGTCATTGTTTACAAGTATAAGAGAAAAACCGGATACCATAAGAAAAATGGTCACAGACAATTATTCACACAAGTGAAGATCGATAACATTGTTGGATAATAAAGGACCGAGAGGATGACACAGATCACATTCTACCGGGACCATCAGGGAAAGCCTGCAGGCTTTCAGGCAAAGGACCATGCCGGATATGCGGAGGAGGGACAGGATATTGTCTGTGCCGCGGTATCTGCACTGGTCATTAACTTCCTGAATTCTTTTGAACAGCTGACAGAGGATGCCGGCACATGTCACACATCGGAAGACGATGCAGTGATTGAGTTCAGAGTTTCAGGGACATGTTCTGAAGAAGGACAGATTTTATTGGATTCTCTGGTTCTTGGGATAACCAACATTGAATCGGAGTATCGTCCATATATTCACGTAGTATTTGAGGAGGTGTAAGACAATGATGAAAATGAACCTTCAATTTTTCGCTCATAAAAAGGGAATGGGTTCCACAAAGAACGGAAGAGATTCTGAATCTAAGAGATTAGGTGCGAAAAGAGCTGACGGACAATTTGTAAAAGCTGGAAATATTCTTTACCGCCAGAGAGGAACAAAGATCCATCCGGGAGTCAACGTAGGACGCGGTGGTGATGATACTTTATTTGCATTGACAGATGGTATCGTGCGTTTCGAGAGAAAAGGCAGAGATAAGAAACAGTGTTCTGTACACCCAGTTGCATAGTTGTCGGCTAGTGTTTGTACAGGCAGACAGTTGAATGTTTAACGGCTTCAAATTTCACAATTTGGAGCCGTTTTTTTGAAAATCAGAAAGGAAAAGCCGATGTTTGCAGACAGAGCAAATATATATATCAGATCAGGAAAAGGCGGCAACGGCCATGTGAGTTTCCGAAGAGAGCTCTATGTGCCTAACGGCGGTCCGGACGGCGGTGACGGAGGACGCGGCGGCGACGTGATCTTCGCTGTGGATGAAGGGATGAATACCCTGGCTGATTACCGTCATAAACGAAAATATAAAGCAGGAGACGGCGAAGAGGGCGGAAAGAGACGCTGTCATGGTGCCGACGGACAGGATGTTGTGCTGAAGGTCCCGCCCGGAACGATCATAAAAGAGAAAGAAACAGGGAAAGTAATCCTTGATATGTCAAATAAAAAAGAACCGGTAGTGCTTTTAAAGGGAGGCCGCGGAGGGAAGGGCAATCAGCATTATGCTACGGCTGTGATGCAGGCACCCAAATATGCGCAGCCGGGAGGCAAATGCCAGGAACTTGAGGTGATCCTGGAACTGAAGGTGATCGCCGATGTGGGACTGATAGGTTTTCCAAATGTGGGGAAATCTACGTTCTTATCCAGGGTGACCAATGCAAGGCCGAAGATCGCAAACTATCATTTTACCACACTGAATCCTAATCTGGGTGTCGTTGATCTGGCCGGAGGAAAAGGGTTTGTCATCGCGGATATTCCGGGGATCATTGAGGGAGCGTCTGAGGGAGTTGGCCTGGGATTTGAGTTTCTCCGCCACATCGACAGGACGAAGGTCACGATCCACCTGGTGGATGCGGCTTCTGTGGAAGGCAGAGATCCAATTGCGGATATCAGGGCCATCAACGGCGAACTGGAAAAATACAATCCGGAGATCTTAAAGAGACCGCAGGTCATCGCGGCTAATAAGATCGATGCCATGACCGAAGAAGACCGGGAAACCGTGATGGATCTGCTGAAGGAAGAATTTGCAGAGAACGGTATCGAAGTATTTCCGATCTCGGCTGTCACCGGAGAAGGTGTCAAGGAGCTTTTGTGGCATGTAAGAAAGCTTCTGGACGAGCTTCCGGAAGGGGCAATGGAATTCGAGCAGGAATACGACTTAAGCTTTGAGGATGAAGAGGGAGGAATCACCGTAGCAAATCCGGAAGAAGGAGTCTTCACGGTGGAAGGTCCGAAGGTAGAGCGAATGCTCGGCTACACAAACCTGGAGTCAGAGCGCGGATTCGATTTTTTCCAGAAATTCCTGAAACGAAACGGTGTTCTTGAAGAACTGGAAGCCCTGGGAATCGAAGAAGGAGATACCGTAAAATTATATAATTTAGAATTTGATTATTACAAGTAAGGAGAAGCAATGACGAGTAAACAGAGAGCTTATTTGAAAAGCCTGGCGATGAAGATTGATCCTATATTCAGGATTGGGAAAGACAGCATATCCCCGGAATTGATCGAGGGAGTCAGAGAAGCCATAGATGCCAGGGAACTGATAAAGATCGCAGTTCTTCAAAACTGCATGGATGACCCGAAGGAAGTGGCGCAGACACTGGCCGAGCGTACCAGATCTGAAGTAGTACAGGTCATCGGGAAGAAGATCGTGTTATATAAAGAGTCCAGGGATCACAAGAAGATCCAGCTGCCGAAATAATATAAGGAGAAGGGCTTTTCGGAGGGATTATGAAGAAGATAGGAATTCTTGGCGGGACATTCAACCCGATCCATCACGGACACCTGATTCTCGGGCAGACTGCCCTTGAGGATTTTGGATTGGATAAGGTGCTGATCGTCCCGACCAAAAATCCGGCCTACAAAAAAATATCCAAAAATGTAGAGATCGAGGACCGTGTCAATATGGTCAGGATGGCCATAGAGAACCATCCCGGTTTTGAATTTTCTGACATTGAACTGGACAGGGAAGGATATACTTATACAGTAGATACACTGAGAAAGCTCACCAGACTGCATCCTGATGCAGACTACTATTTTATCATGGGTGCAGATTCTCTGTATCAGATCGAATCGTGGAAAGATCCAGGCCAGATCTTGTCAATGGCAACGATTTTGGTTGCATCCAGGAATGATTCCAGGAGTGCATTGGATGCGCAGATTGAATACATTCAGGATAAGTATCAGGGACGTATTTATCATTTGGACAGTCCGGATTTGGAGATCTCATCGAATGAGATCAGGAAAAGGGCATCCAGAGGACAGAGCATCCGGTATTTTGTGCCGGAAGAGGTCAGACTTTATATAGAAAGAAATGATTTGTATGGAACTCAATGAGATAAAGAAAAAGCTGTCGGGAAACCTGAAAGAGAGCCGTTATACACATACGCTAGGTGTGGCCTACACCGCATCTGCGATGGCAATGGCTCTGGGAGCGGACATTCAAAAGGCATTCAGGGCAGGGCTTCTCCACGACTGTGCGAAAGGGTATCCCATAGAACGGCAGATGAAACTCTGCAGTCAATATGGGATCATATTGACAAGAGAAATGAAAGAAAGTCCGCAGCTTCTTCACTCTGCACTGGCACCGTATATAGCAAGGGACTGCTACGGCAATGAGGATGCAGAGATTGCATCTGCGGTGGAATGTCATACAACCGGAAAGCCAGGAATGAGCCTTTTAGATAAGATTATATTTATCGCCGACTATATAGAGCCGGGAAGAAAGGACATACCGGGTCTTTCCGAGGCCAGGCGGCTTGCATTTTCGGATATCAACCAATGTTTTCTCAAAATAATTGAAAATACCATGCAGTATCTGAAAAGCAGGGATCAGGCGATTGATCCAAGGACGACAGAGACTTATGAATACTACAAGGAGGGTGATCACACATGAATCAGTCTTTAGAAATGACAAAAATTGCTTATAAAGCGTTAGAAGAAAAGCTGGCGGAGGAGATCAAGGTCTTAGACATCCGCTCGATCTCCGTCATTGCCGATTATTTTATCATAGCCAACGGAAAAAATAAGAATCAGGTGCAGGCCATTGTCGACAATGTACAGGATGCTTTGCAGAAAGAAGGATATGAGATGAAACAGATGGAAGGATATCAGAACGGAACTTGGGTTTTGATAGACTTCGGTGATATCGTGATCCATATTTTTGATCAGGAAAACCGTCTGTTTTATGATCTCGAGAGAATCTGGAAGGACGGAGTGGAAGTCTCTTTGGAAGAGGGAGAATAGCACTCTGCCAGAAGGCAAGAAGCGGGCGGACCGTTTTCAGTTATAACTTAGGACAAACTGCCGCATGAGCTGAGATATTTGGCTGTTCGGCAGTTTTTTTCATAGGTGAGACTTTGATAAACCTGGATCTTGTGAATGCAATGGGGTTTACAAGTTATTTTAAACCTGCCTCAGGAGCAAACCAAAGTAAGCGGAGGGCTGCAGCTCAAAGATCAAAGAGAGCTCTGCTGATCGGAAAGAAAAAGAAACTGTAGAGAAGGATGGACAGGAAAAAAGAAGAAAAGCCGAAGTGCTTTTCTTCTTTTTTGTTAAGATTATGTATAGTCTGGATGTCAGATTATGACATGCTGCGGTAAAGGCCGATGACCTTTCCTAAAATAGAAACTTCATCTACGATGATCGGGTCCATAAAATCGTTTTCCGGCTGAAGTCGGTAATGCCCGTCTTCTTTGAAGAATCGTTTGACTGTGGCGGAATCTTCTATAAGAGCTACCACGATGTCGTTATTTTCAGCGGAAGGAGTTTCCTCGACGATCACCATGTCACCGTCATAGATGCCGATATTGATCATGCTGTCGCCTTTCACATGGAGCATAAAGGTGCTTTTGGAGCCGATAAACTCAGGAAGCATGGGAAAGTAGTCTTCGATGTTCTCAGTGGCGATGATCGGTTCTCCTGCGGTCACGGTTCCTACTATAGGAATGTTCACAACCTCGCGCCTCGTGAGCTGGAAGTCATCGTCAATGATCTCAATGGCCCTTGGTTTTGTCGGATCTCTTCGGATATAGCCCTTGCGCTCTAAAGACTCCAAGTGGGAATGGACAGAAGAGGTGGACTTCAGACTGACAGCGGCACAAATCTCACGGACTGCGGGCGGATAACCCTTTTCCAGTATCTGAGATTTTATATATTCTAAGATTTGTTCTTGTTTTGGGCTCAGCTTTTGTTTGCTCATAATGTGCCTCCTTTATTTTCTTGCTATTATCTTACCATATATTACAGATTGAAACAAGTGTTCCCGAACAAATTTTCGGAAAGACATTGACAAACGAACGCGCGTTCTTTATAATAGAATCATAAACAAATGTTCGATAGGAGGATGCGTTATGAAAACACTGAAGATAAAAGTTTTGATCACAGTCTTATTTATTGTTACGATTTTGGGTATCGCTGGCGCCGTTATGGCAGAGAGCCGGCAGGTGGCGGGAGCTGCCGACGGCAGAAAGAAGTATTTTACCAGTATCCGGATTAAAAAGGGAGACAGTCTTTGGAATATAGCAAAAAGCCGTATATCGGAGGAATACAGCTCTGTCGGTGAATATGTGGAAGAAGTATGCGAGACCAATCATATCTATGACGGCGAGATCAAGGAAGGTATGTACCTGGTTGTCCCATATTACAAATGACCCTGTGACGAGTATGAGGTTACGAATCGCTTCGGAAGTTAACATAAAAGGCCGGAACAACTTGGCATTGAGTTGTTCCGGCCTCCTGTAACAGATAAATTTCTTATCGTTTGCTCGGATACGTGGAAAAAGAGTTTACGATAGCGTTGTATACGGCTTTTCCATAGGTACCGGTATTGCTTTTCATTTTTTTTGCTTCTGCCTCGTTGGAGATGAAACCGATTTCTGTAAGACTGGAAGCAGTCTTTGTGTTTCTCAGGACAGCCAGTCCTGTCCGGTTTTTAAGTCCCCGGTTCGTAAAGCCTGTGGCAGGCCGCACATATGCATGGATCTTGTTTGACCAGTTATAACTGGTAAGACCTGAGGATGACTTATAACCTTTGGAGTTATAGAGAGTCTCTGTTCCGTGGGCGGAAGGAGTCGCTGAGTTTATGTGGACACTGATAAAACGGTCAGCCCCTACATTGTTTGCCAGATCTGAGCGGTATGACAAAGACGGATACCAGTCGGACAGCCGTGTGTAGTAGACTTTATATCCGGAATTCTTGTTAAAATATGATTTGGCAGACTGGACGATTTTGAGTGTCAGATCTTTTTCCCTGAGCCCGTTTCCGGTAGCTCCGGAATCAGACCCTCCGTGTCCCGCATCCAATACAACAATGCGGCTGTATATCTTCTTCGGTGAATCATACTTTACATAGATATAATCAGATGTCTGTGAGACTGCATAAGCCTTAATCACATCTTTTCTCGGACGGATATAGATATTCGTATAGCCGCCGCTGTATGTGACAGTATAGGAACGGAAGTACTTGTCCGTTTTTATGTAGCGGTTGGAACTGGAGCTAAAGTGTGTTTTATAGTTGCCCTTTACCTTGATGATCAGTCTGCGGTTGCTGTAATCATCTGATGTCGAGATAGCCGAAGATGAAAGTCCGCTTGGTTTCTTTATCCTCACACTGTAATTTGAGGCAGAAGCAGTGATCCTTGTTCCGGGCGTGATACTTGAAGTGCCTGAGCAAGAGGAACCTGAACTGCTTCCAGAAGATGAGGAAGACAGACTCTTCGTTGTTATGAGACCGCTTTTCTGTGAGGAGCTCCACTTATAACTGTGTCCGAGTTTTGTGATACAGAATGCACCAGGCACATAGATATAATTCTTTTTACGTGCATAAGAATATACCTTTCTTGCCGGTGTAGGCATCTTGGTCTTCTTGCCGTTTACATAAGCATACATGCTGTCAAGAGTCATGACCACAGATTTGCTTCCCCGTTTCAGGGTTACTTTTTTTGTTTTGGATGAGTAGCTGTAAGACACCCCCAGGCTCTTTTGTTTTTCAAACAGCCAGTATGCTGAGTACATAGAAGTATTAGCCTGTGAAAATCCAGGAGCATAGGTCTTTACAATTGTGCCGTTGATTTTGATATTCCGGCATTTCTTTTTCTGCTTTTTTCCTGCAATCTTTAAGGTATAATATTTGCCTGCTTTTGGTACTGAGGCAGCTTGTACGGTGGATGCAGGGATCGTAGTTGCTGTTAGCATCATAATTGATAAATAAGCAATAGATTTTTTTAAATTATTCATACTTTTCCGTCCTTTCGCGTAAATTGTAACATAATCGTAATAAAAATGCAATGAATATATAAAAAATCCCATAATACTTTACTTTTTGGAGGATTCTCCAAAAGAAATATCATGGGATTTCAGCTGAGGTCATGATCACTGGCGTTCTGTGCAGCTAAAATGAGGCCAGGATTCCATCATAAAATGCTTTTCCGATCTTTGTATAATTGTTTTTCATGGAGGACGCCTCCGTAGGATTGGATATGAACCCCACCTCTCCGAGCGTTGCTGCGGTTTTGGAGTAAGTCAGAACAGCAACCCCGTTGACACCAGGAACTCTTTGTTTTAATCCTCGGTCTGTAAATCCTGTTGCGCTTCTCAGTTTTTTGTGAACGTCCTTTGCCAGTGCTTTGCCGGTCAGGCTGCTGTAAGGAGAAGGAGCCTTTCCGCCTTTTGGATTGTAGAGGGTCTCAGTACCTTTGGCTGAATAACTGATCTCTCCTACATCATTGATATGGACACTGACAAACCGGTCTGCCCCTACGTTGTTTGCCATCTGATACCGCTCTGACAGGGTTGGATACCAGTCAGAAAGTCTCGTGTAATAAACTTTATAATTGGCATTCCGATCAAAATAATACTTCGTTTTCTGTACAATGGAGAGGGTCATATTTTTTTCCTGAAGTCCGTTTCCTGTGGCGCCCGTATCGCTTCCTCCATGTCCTGCATCCACAACGATAACTCTCGAAAACATAGATTTCGGAGCCGCATACTTCACATAGATATAACTGGAATCCTGTGTGATGCTAAAGCCTTTGATGGAGCTTGTTTTCAGATAGATCTTGGTCTTTCCACCGGTATAGGATACGGAATAGGTCAGACTATCCTTTATATTCCGGTTGGAAGAAGAGGAAAAATGTGTTTTATAATTGCCGTTGATATTTAATACTAGCCGTTTGTTCCAATAATCATCCTCAGAGGTGACCGCAGATGAAGACAAGCCGGCAGGTTTTTTCAGGCGGATTGAATAATTGCTGCTGCTTGCGGTGACTTTTGTTTTCGGTGCAACTACCCCGCCGGTAGACGGAGCTGTGGATGTGGGTGGAGCTGATCCTTGGCCAGATGAGGAAGAAGCTTTCATCACGCCGGATAAGAGCCGATTGTTCCAGGTATAGGAAATGCCGAGCTTTCCGGCAACAGTCTGTCCCGGCACCATAATATAATTTTTCTTTTTTGCCACATAGCGGACTTTTCTTGGGGCAGCGGGAAGTGTAAAAGATTTACCGTTTAAAGTGGCTTTTTTGCTGTCTAGGGTCATGACGACTGTCTTATTGCCTCTTTTAAAAGTAATTTTCTTTGTCTTGCTTGTATATTTATAAGAGGTACCTAAAGATTTGCACTTGCCAAAAATCCAGTAGGCAGAGTACATGGACGTGGAACCGTCCAAAAATCCGGGCATATTTGTCTTAATAACGGTGTTATTGTACCGGGCATTCAGAGCTTTCTTTGTATAGGTTTTTTTGTTGTGAGTATACTGTACTTTAAAAATGCTCCCTGCACTGATAGCAGAAGCCGGATGAATGCTTGCGGCAAGCATCATGGCGGAGAGACCAGCGCAAAGAAGTGTCTTTCGATTCATATGTATTCCCCTTTTCCTTTTTTATTCTTTTTCTGCCATTATAATATATTTTTCTGTCTGAAACAATAGTGTAATAGGGAATGGTAAATTATGAAAGAAAATTATGGGCTAATTCAAATAATTTGTCATAAATCATGTTAAAACAACAAAAAGGTCCAGAGAATCACATATTCAATGAAAAAACTATTTTCAATCTATATTGAAATATGGTATTCTATTATATAAGTTCGCTTCGGGAGGGAGAGGGAACCCTCTATATTATAGAAGAAGAACAATCAATGAAATAGCGACAGGAGAAGAAAATGAAAGTAGAGAACAGCTTTCGCCGGGGAGCTTTGGATTCGATTCCGATAGCACTTGCGTATCTGGCAGTTTCTTTTGCTTTTGGAATCGCCGGGAGTGCCAAGGGTGTTCCTGTCTGGGCGGTAACGCTCATATCTGCCACCTGCCTTACATCAGCAGGCCAGTTTGCAGGGCTGATTTCCATTACCGCAGGGGGAACTCTGATCGAGCTGGTCCTGTCTCAGGTTATCATCAACCTAAGATATTCTATCATGTCCATTGCGATTGGACAGAAGCTTGAATCGAGGACAAAACTTTGGAACAGATTTTTGATGGCATTCGGAGTGACCGATGAGATTTTTGCCATGGCCTGCGGCCGGAAAGGCGAGATAGGTCCAAAATACTTTTATGGACTCATGAGTTTTTCATGGCTCGCATGGACGCTGGGTACCTTTCTGGGGGCCACTGCAAGCGGGCTGCTGCCTCAGATGGTGATGAACGCACTGGGGATTGCCATCTACGGAATGCTGATTGCGATCATTATTCCGCCGTCAAAGCATAATAAAAATATAGTGGCAGTTATCATTGTGTCTGTATGTTTTAGTTTATTATTTCACTATGTAAAACTGTTTTCTTTCATTTCCAGTGGATTTTCCATTATTCTCTGCACGCTGATTGCAGCGGGGGCAGGAGCTGTATTTTTTCCGGTGAAGGAGGAAGATGAATGAGTCTTTGGAGATTGTTTTTGTATATCATTGCAATGGCAGTGACTACATATCTTGTAAGAATGATTCCGCTTACGGTCTTTCAGAAAAAGATAACCAATCGTTTTTTTCGATCATTTCTTTTTTATGTGCCATATGCCGTTTTGGCTGCTATGGTCATACCGGCAGTGTTTTCAGCTACAAAGAGTTTTGGATCATCAATCACAGGTTTTGCGGCAGCGGTGATACTTTCATACAGAGAAATGAACATCGTCACAGTAGCCTGTTTAAGCTGTGCGGCAGCTTTGGCAGCGGAGATGATATCAGTGATATTATAAGGAAGAGGAGAAGACTATGAATTTTAATGTAGCAGTTATCAAAGGAGATGGGATCGGCCCTGAGATCGTAGAACAGGCTGTGAGAGTTCTGGATGCAGCGGCAGAGAAGTCGGGACATAAGTTTACATATAAACAGATTTTAATGGGAGGGGCATCCATTGACGTCTATGGAAAGCCTCTTACAGAGGAAACACTGGAGACTGCGGGAAACAGCGATGCAGTCTTGATGGGGTCTATCGGAGGCAATACTACCACATCGCCGTGGTACCGGCTGCCTGCTGAGCTTCGTCCGGAGGCAGGGCTTCTTGCCCTGAGAAAAGGCTTAGGTCTGTTTGCAAACATCCGTCCGGCTTATTTATATGAAGAGTTAAAGAAGGCCTGTCCGTTAAGAGACGAGATCATCGGCGACGGTTTTGACATGGTGATCATGAGAGAACTGACAGGGGGACTTTATTTTGGCGAGAGAAGCACCGATGTGGTAGACGGCATCCGGGTAGCGAAGGATTCTCTGACATACAATGAAAATGAGATCAGAAGGATTGCAGTCAAAGCCTTCGATATCGCCCGCAAGAGAAAGAAACATGTTATCAGTGTTGACAAGGCCAATGTATTGGACTCTTCAAGACTCTGGAGACAGGTAGTGGAAGAGGTCGCAGAGGACTATGACGATGTGACTTACGAGCACATGTTGGTTGACAACTGTGCCATGCAGCTGGTCAATGACCCGAAACAGTTTGATGTGATCCTCACAGAGAACATGTTCGGCGATATTTTATCAGACGAGGCCAGTATGATTACCGGGTCCATCGGGATGCTTTCATCGGCCAGCCTTGGGGAGGGTAAATTCGGATTATATGAGCCGAGCCATGGTTCTGCCCCTGATATCGCAGGAAAAGATATTGCCAACCCGATCGCTACGGTCCTGTCGGCAGCCATGATGCTCAGATATTCGTTCGATCTGGATGCAGAAGCTGACATGATCGAAAAGGCAGTGAAGAAAGTGTTGGAAGACGGATATCGAACCGTGGATATCATGTCCGACGGAATGATCCAAGTGGGAACCAAAGCGATGGGAGATCTGATCATCGAAAGAATATAAGACAACATGATATAAAGTGCCAAAGACATATAAAAAGCCTCCGGAATCCCGGAGGCATAGATAATATTTAGGAGGAAGTGCGATATGAGTAATACTTATACAAATGGAGAGAATTTTGCTCCTCAGAGATCGTTGTTTAACGCATTGGGTTATACCAAAGAAGAGATGGAAAAGCCGTTAGTCGGTATCGTCAGCTCATACAATGAGATCGTGCCGGGACACATGAACCTGGATAAGATCGTAGAAGCAGTAAAGATGGGAGTCGCTATGGCAGGCGGAACCCCGGTCGTCTTTCCGGCGATCGCAGTCTGTGACGGAATTGCCATGGGGCATATCGGAATGAAATATTCTCTTGTGACAAGAGATTTGATCGCGGATTCCACAGAGGCAATGGCACTGGCCCATCAGTTTGACGCCTTAGTCATGGTCCCGAACTGCGACAAAAATGTTCCGGGACTCTTGATGGCAGCGGCACGCGTCAATGTACCCACAGTGTTCGTCAGTGGCGGACCAATGCTCGCAGGACGTGTAAAGGGACAGAAAACCAGTCTGTCCAGCATGTTTGAGGCGGTGGGCTCATATGCTGCCGGTTCTATCTCGAAGGAAGAACTGGACGAATTTGAAAACAAGGCATGTCCGACCTGCGGTTCCTGTTCCGGGATGTACACGGCAAACTCTATGAACTGCCTTACTGAAGTGTTGGGTATGGGACTGAAAGGAAACGGAACCATCCCGGCAGTATATTCAGAGAGGATCAAGCTCGCGAAGCATGCAGGAATGAAAGTCATGGAGCTGCTTGAAAAGAATATCCGTCCGAGAGACATTATGACGGAAAAGGCATTTTTGAATGCGCTGACTGTTGATATGGCACTGGGGTGCAGCACAAACAGCATGCTCCATTTGCCGGCCATCGCCCATGAAGCAGGTGTGGAACTGAATCTGGAACTGGCAAACGAAATCAGTGCGAAGACACCGAATCTCTGCCATTTAGCTCCGGCAGGCCATACTTATATAGAAGATTTAAATGAGGCTGGCGGCGTTTATGCAGTTATGAATGAATTAAATAAGAAGGAACTGTTACATACAGACCTGATCACCGCAACGGGAAAAACAGTGGCAGAAAACATTGAGGGATGCATCAACCGTGATCCCGAAGTGATCCGACCGGTGGAAAACCCTTACAGCGAAACAGGCGGAATTGCAGTGCTCAAAGGAAATCTTGCACCGGATTCCGGTGTGGTAAAACGTTCTGCCGTGGCTCCGGAAATGTTAAAGATGGAAGGGCCGGCCAGAGTGTTTGACTGTGAGGAAGATGCCATTGACGCGATCAAAGGCGGTGCGATTAAAGAGGGCGATGTGGTTGTCATCCGCTATGAGGGACCGAAGGGCGGACCGGGAATGCGGGAGATGCTCAATCCGACTTCAGCGATCATGGGCATGGGACTCGGTTCCAGCGTGGCTCTGATCACAGACGGACGTTTTTCAGGGGCTTCCAGAGGCGCATGCATCGGACACGTTTCTCCGGAGGCAGCGGTCGGCGGACCGATCGCCCTTGTGGAAGAAGGGGATACGATCTCCATCGACATCAATGCAAATTCACTGAATGTAAAAGTATCTGATGAAGAGATGCAGAGACGAAGAGAAAACTGGGTGCCGAGAGAGCCGAAGATCACAACCGGATATCTGGCAAGATATGCGTCTCTTGTGACTTCAGGAAACCGCGGTGCCATCTTAGAAATCAACCAGGACAAATAGAGAGGTATTCTTATGAAGCAATTGACGGGATCACAGATTGTTTTAGAGTGCTTGAAAGAGCAGGGGGTCAATACGGTTTTCGGCTATCCTGGCGGTGCCATCTTAAACATCTATGATGAATTATACAAGCAGCAGGACTGCTTTACCCATATTCTTACCGGACATGAGCAGGGCGCTTCTCATGCGGCGGACGGTTATGCCAGATCCACTGGAAAGGTAGGCGTGTGCTTTGCAACTTCCGGTCCGGGGGCGACGAATATTGTCACAGGGATTGCAACCGCATATATGGATTCTATCCCTATGGTGGCGATTACATGTAATGTAGGAGTCAATCTTCTCGGAAAGGACAGCTTCCAGGAAGTGGACATCACGGGGATCACTCTTCCCATCACAAAGCATAACTTTATTGTAAAGAATGTGGAAGACCTTGCAGACACGATCCGAAGGGCGTTCAGGATTGCCCAGACCGGAAGAAAAGGACCGGTCCTTATCGACATTCCGAAAGATGTGACGGCAGCAGTCACTAATTATAAAGAACAGAAGCCAAAAGAAATCAAGAGAAAGATTGATAATATCAAAGAAATGGATATCCGGCAGGCCATTAAACTGATCGAATCGTCCAAAAAACCGTTCATCCTCGTGGGCGGCGGAGCCGTGCTCTCGGACGCATCGGAAGAACTCAGGGAGTTCGTGGAAAAAGTTCACGCTCCGGTTGCCGATACGCTGATGGGCAAAGGCGCTTTTGACGGGACAGATGCCCTGTATACCGGTATGCTCGGTATGCATGGGACCAAAACTTCCAATCTGGGAGTCTCGGCCTGTGATCTTTTGATTGCCATCGGAACCAGATTCAGCGACAGAGTATTGGGCAATCCGGATTCTTTCGCAAAGAATGCAAAGATCCTGCAGATCGATATCGATCCTGCGGAGATCAATAAAAATATCATGGCACATACCCATATTATCGGGGATATCAAGGCTGTACTCACCATGGTAAACCGCAGGCTCGGCCAGCAGAATCATAACGCCTGGGTGAAGAATGTCATGGCGGATAAAGTCAATTATCCGCTGACCTATGACAAATCGAAGCTTTCCGGCCCTCAGATTGTGGAGGTAATCTATGATAGGACAAAAGGAGATGCTGTGATCGTTACCGAAGTGGGCCAGCATCAGATGTGGGCTGCACAGTTCTATAAATATAAAAAGCCGAGGACGCTCCTGACATCGGGAGGCCTGGGGACTATGGGATACGGTCTGGGAGCCAGCATCGGAGCGAAAGTGGGCAGCCCTGAAAAGACTGTTATTAATATCGCAGGAGACGGATGTTTCCGTATGAATTTTAATGAACTTGCAACGGCGACCAGATATAATATTCCGATCATTGAGGTCATTATCAACAACAGTGTGCTCGGAATGGTACGCCAGTGGCAGAATCTGTTTTATTCAGAGCATTATTCTTACACGACCTTCGAGGATCCGGTGGATTTTGTGAAGGTTGCGGAAGGTATGGGTGCGCTGGCGAAACGGGTGACGACTCTTGAAGAGTTTGAGTTTGCGTTCGAGGAAGCACTCGAAGCAGAAAGACCGGTTGTTCTGGACTGTCATGTGGATCTGGACGATAAAGTCTGGCCGATGGTGAATCCGGGAGCCGCAATTCAGGAAGCGTATACAAAAGAAGACTTGGAAAAAACAACAAAGTAAATTGGAGGATTATGAAAATGGCAAGAGTGTATAACTTTTCAGCAGGTCCGGCAGTGCTGCCGGAAGAAGTGTTAAAGGAAGCGGCAGAGGAGATGCTGGACTATAAAGGCTGCGGTATGTCTGTAATGGAGATGAGCCACAGATCCAAAATGTTCTCTGACATTATCGAGACGGCGGAAGCTGACTTAAGAGAATTAATGAACATTCCTGACAACTATAAAGTGTTATTTTTACAGGGCGGAGCTTCTTCACAGTTTTCTGCGATCCCGATGAACCTGATGAGAAACAAAGAGGCAGACTTTATCATCACAGGTCAGTGGGCAAAGAAAGCGTATCAGGAAGCAAGCCGTTATGGAAAAGCGAACATTATCGCTTCATCCGAAGACAAGACTTTTACATATATTCCGGATTGTTCTGATCTGAACATTTCTGAAAATGCAGACTACGTGTATGTATGCTATAATAATACGATTTATGGAACCAAGTATCAGCAGGTGCCGGATACAAAAGGAAAGATTCTGGTTGCAGATATGTCTTCCTGCATCTTGTCTGAGCCGGTAAATGTGGAAGACTTTGGAGTAATCTACTTTGGAGTACAGAAAAATGTAGGACCTGCGGGAGTTGTAGTTGCAGTCATCCGAGAAGATCTGATCACGGACGATGTGCTTCCGGGAACACCGACCATGTTAAAGTGGAAGACTCAGGCAGATGCCAAATCTTTATATAATACGCCTCCGTGCTATGGAATTTATATCTGCGGAAAAGTATTCCAGTGGCTGAAAAAACAGGGCGGACTTGAAGCAATGAAAAAGCACAATGAAGAGAAAGCAAAGATCCTCTATGATTTCTTAGACCAGAGTGAAATGTTTAAGGGAACTGTTGTAAAAGAAGACCGTTCGCTCATGAACGTTCCGTTTGTCACAGGTAATGATGAAATGGATGCCAAGTTTGTCAAAGAAGCAAAGGAAGCCGGATTTGAAAACTTAAAGGGACACCGCACAGTCGGCGGAATGAGGGCAAGTATTTACAATGCAATGCCGACAGAAGGCGTAGAGAAGTTAGTTGAGTTCATGAAAAAATTTGAAGAAGAAAACAAATAAGGGGTGTTGAGAATGTATACAGTAAAATGCTTAAACCCGATTTCAAACCGGGGATTGGATTTATTTACAAGCGAGTTCGAGGTAATTGATGATCTTAATGCTGCAGACGCAGTTTTAGTCCGCAGTGCATCTATGCATGATCTGGAAGTGCCGGATTCCATGCTTGCAGTGGCACGTGCAGGAGCAGGAGTCAACAATATTCCATTGAATGAATATGCAGAAAAAGGAATCACCGTTTTTAATACGCCGGGTGCCAATGCAAATGGTGTGAAAGAATTAGTAGTTGCAGGTCTTCTTTTAGCTTCCAGAGACATCATCGGTGGTGTGAACTGGGTAAAAGAGAATGCAAAAGAGGCAGATCTTGCAAAGATGATCGAGAAGAAGAAAAAAGCATTTGCTGGAAATGAGCTAAAAGGAAAGAGCATCGGTGTAATCGGGCTCGGAGCCATCGGTGTTCTGGTTGCGAATATCTGCAATCGTCTCGGCATGAATGTCTACGGATATGATCCGTATGTATCTGTTCGTTCTGCATGGAGCCTGTCAAGAATGGTAAACCACAGCAGTTCCTTAGACGAAATCTATGAGAAATGCGATTTTCTGACCATCCACGTTCCGTACATGGAGAGCACAAAGGGTATGATCGGAAAAGAAGCTGTCCAGAAGATGAAAGACGGAGCGACCATCTTAAACTTTGCAAGAGGTGAGCTGGTGGACGATCAGGCGGTACTGGACGGACTCGCATCCAAAAAGATTAAACATTATGTGACAGACTTCCCGAGACCGGCGGTGGCAGCGGCAGACGGCGTGATTACGATCCCTCATCTTGGGGCTTCCACTGAGGAATCTGAAGAAAACTGTGCGGAGATGGCAGTCGATCAGCTGATGAACTACCTGGAAAAAGGAAACATTGTAAACTCTGTCAACTATCCAAACTGTGATTTGGGAGATATCGAGGCAGAATGCAGGATTACGGTTCACCACAAGAACCTTCCGAACATGATCGGACAGCTTACATCAGCTCTGGCAGAAGAAGGATATAATATTGAAAACATGCTCAACAAGTCCAAAAAAGATTATGCTTATTCTATCTTTGATGTGGAGAAGCGCCCTTCAGAGAAAGTACTTTCAAAAATGAAGCAGATCGATGGTGTCATTCGTTTAAGAGTATTATAGAGGTGAAAAATATGAGAGAAAAATTGAGAGTCGGAATTCTTGGCGCTACCGGAATGGTAGGTCAGAGATTTATTTCCCTTCTGGAAAATCATCCCTGGTTTGAGGTGACTACGTTGGCGGCCAGCCCGAGATCCGCCGGAAAAACTTATGAAGAGGCAGTGGGTGCGCGCTGGAAAATGGACACCTCGATGCCGGAGACAGTGAAGAAGCTTGTTGTAAAAAATGTAAACGAAGTGGAAGAAGTAGCATCTGAAGTAGACTTTGTTTTCAGTGCGGTGGATATGTCAAAAGAAGAGATCAAGAAGATCGAAGAAGACTATGCAAAGACGGAGACCCCGGTAGTATCCAATAACAGCGCACACCGCTGGACGCCGGACGTACCGATGGTCGTGCCGGAAATCAACCCGGAGCATTTTGATGTCATTGAAAGCCAGAAGAAACGTCTCGGCACAAGGAGAGGTTTCGTTGCCGTAAAGCCTAACTGTTCTATCCAGAGCTATGCACCGGTCCTCACCGCATGGAAGGAATTTGAACCGTATGAAGTAGTAGCGACTACATATCAGGCGATTTCCGGAGCAGGAAAGAATTTTACAGACTGGCCTGAGATGGTAGGAAATATCATCCCGTTTATCGGCGGAGAAGAAGAGAAGAGCGAGCAGGAGCCGCTTCGTCTCTGGGGACACATTGAAAACGGAGAAATCGTGAAGGCAGAGTCTCCGGTCATCACGACTCAGTGTATCCGTGTTCCGGTATTAAACGGACATACCGCGGCAGTATTTGTGAAGTTTAAGAAGAATCCTACAAAAGACCAGCTGATCGAAAAGCTTATAAACTTTAAGGGAATTCCTCAGGAATTAAGTCTTCCAAGTGCGCCGAAACAGATGATCCAGTACTTAGAAGACGACAACCGTCCTCAGGTAAGCATGGATGTGGACTATGAAAATGGAATGGGCGTATCGATCGGACGTCTCAGAGAAGATACTGTCTATGATTATAAATTTGTAGGATTATCCCACAATACGGTCCGCGGAGCGGCCGGCGGAGCTGTTCTCTGTGCAGAGACTTTAAAAGCCAAGGGATTTATCGCAAAAAAATAATTTATATGTTTCAGAACCAGCCATTCATTTTTATGGCTGGTTTTTTCTTCCACAAATTACCTCGATTGAGATGTTACAAATGTTACAAAAACAATTGTATTTGTTCACAATTTATATTATAATAAGGTTGTTTAAATGTAAAAACATTTTACGGGGACAAAGGGAGAGACAGATGAGTAAGAAAAGGATAAGATGGGGGATTTTAGGACTGGTACTGGGTCTGGCAGTTGCTTTTCCGGCAGGAGGGAAATTAAAGGCCGCCATGACAGTTGTAGAAGTAAAAAAGACAGGACAGGTCGTCGATGAGTTTCAGGGCGTAAATGCTGTGTACCGCCCGGGCAAATGGGACGGTGATGACAAGACCTACTCATGCGCGGCACTGATAAAGAAGTATTACCAAATCAGATGTGGATTTACACCGTACAATCTTTTACCAGGAAGAACACCTGTTGAGGACGAAAAGGGTGGAAATTTTAAAAAGGTTTCTACGCCAAAAGTAGGGGATATTGCGGCAAAAGACACACACTGGGCCATAGTACAGAATGTTTCAGGAAACAGTGTCACCTTATTGGAACAGAATTGGAAATGGACAGAAGGAAAGAAAACTTATGCCAAAGCAGACAGGGTTGTTTCAAAGAGTGAGATGAAGTATTTCCGCTATTATGATAAAAACGGAAAAGAAGTGTTAAATGGCAGCAGCAGTTCATCATCCTCTGTTTCAAAACCAAGAACCCTGTCCATCAATAGGACAAGTCTTAATGTCAAGACCAGAGCGACCGCAACGCTCACAGCTACAATCGGCAATAAGAGAAGTGGTGATACCGTCACATTCTCATCATCAAATAAAAAGATTGCCACGGTTTCATCCAGAGGGGTGATCACCGGAGTTAAAACGGGAACCTGTTATGTCACAGCTACGGTCAAGGGAACAAACCTTTCTAAAAAGTGTAAAGTATCAGTGTCATTGGGTTCCAGAAGCATCAAGCTGAATGCCAGCAGACTGACGTTGATCAAGGTAAAGAGTTACCCTCTAAAGGGTGTTATTTATAATAAGAGATCCAACGACAAGCTGAAGTACAAAACAAGCAATAAAAAGATTGCAACCGTTTCTTCCAAAGGCGTTGTGAAGAAAAAGAAGAAAAAGGGTACAGCAACGATCACCGCATGGATTCCGGGTACATCCACGAAGAAGACATGCAAAGTTACCGTAAAATAGAGTACATAGGGAAACACGCACTGCGTGTTTCTTCTGTTTTAAAGCCGAAGATATAAAATAATACTTATAAATAACAGGAGAAGAACATAAGATGATAGCATCAAGCGTGAATTGGAATGTCGTATTGAATCATTATACAGATCAGATATTAGATTTTGCACTGAATATATTAGTGGCACTGATTATTATAGGTGTCGGATTTAAGCTGAGCAAATGGCTGGTCTCTCTGTTTCGGAAAGGTATGGAGAAGCGGAAGGTGGATCTCGGAGTTGTAACCTTCAGCTGTTCTTTCCTGAAAATTGCCCTGAGGTGCATTGTCATCTTCATGGCAGTAGAGCGTCTGGGAGTGAAGGGAACATCCATTGTGGCTCTGTTCGGATCAGCTGGTGTTGCCGTAGGTCTGGCCCTGCAGGGGAGTCTCTCCAATATTGCAGGAGGAGTTCTTCTGCTGATCCTGAAGCCGTTCCAGGTGGGAGATTATATTGTGGTGGACGGCACGGGCTGTGAAGGTGAAGTGGCATCCATGGACATTTTCTACACAAAGCTCAAGACCGTGGACAATCGGGTCATCGTGATCCCAAACGGAACACTGAGCAACAGCAATTTGATTAATAACACAAAGCAGGACAGCAGGCTGATCGATTTAAAGATTGGAATCGCCTATGACAGTGATATTCAGAAAGTAAAAGAGACGATGCTTCATGTGGCAAAAAAAGAGCACATGACACAGGATGAGAACATTCAGGTGTTTGTCAGCGATCTGGCCGACAGTTCCGTCATCATGGGACTGAGAGCATGGGTGTCCACGGAGGTCTACGTGTCCACCAAGTGGTCTTTGCTGGAACATATCAAAGATGCCTTTGACCGGGAAGGCATTGAAATTCCTTACAACAAACTGGATGTCAATGTAGTGGAGATGAAAGGAACGGATCAGGAACAGAGTACAGTGTAAAGCCAGTATGATACACAATAAGAGAGGGAGAATATCTGCGGATTACAGATATTCTTCCTCATTTTTGATTTTATGAAACAAAAGATTGTTTACCTTTTCGGTGATCCAGATTTCATCTTTTGTAATTTCTATATCATAGCCGGCAGTGACCTGCGGATCAAACCTGTGTACTATTTGATCGAATTCAGGGGCATCATTCTTATTCGGAGCGGGATCAGAAAGAAAGAAATTTCCGTTTGGTTTCAATACCCTGTGGATTTCATGAAAAGCATCGGTAATCTCCGGCAACTTCTGCCGCAGGATATTTCCGGGCAATGGGAAAAGCCAGATAGCCTGTCCCTGTGCCGAGATCAAGAATTTTATTCCAGGGCTTACATTCAGGCAATTTAGTATCAATTCCAGATGCTTTTGGTCCTGGGTCTGTTTATTGTAAAAGGTTCCTGTCTTAAAACTTTCTTCAAATCCTTTTTTTGTACTTTCGATGCTCTCATATGAATCACGTTTCATTGTATATTCACCTCTGAAATTTCTTTATCTGTTTCTGTAATTTTTCCTTTGTTCTTTTCAGCCAGCAGAGGACCGAATTCTGTTTGATATAAATAAGGATTCCGGCAACGAGCAGAAGGATTAGAGGCAGAAGGAATTTCAGTACATTTAATACGAAATGATCCGAGGTGCTTCCTTCATAGTTTAAAGTAAAAGAATCGCCTGTGAGTTCTACTTTATGGATAGAAGCAACTGTTTCGTCTCCCTCCATCAGGGCAGAGACCGGTTTATCCGCTACGTTCTGTGCCATTTTTATGTTTTTGCAATGATCTGCGGTCACAGAAATATCGGCAGAGGAATCTTTGCTCACGGAGGCAAAAGTGAAAGTGCCTTTGGCTTTCTTATTGTTCAGATGCAGTCTGAATTTTCCGGTATAGTCGGATGTCTGCCCGCGGAAAAGGGACTTCTTTGTCTCATAGGAAGAAGAACTGCCCTTCCAGATCTTTTTCAAGTCTGCATCACACTGGTTCACGGTACCCTTCTGTGTGAAAGAAAGGCGATAATCATCTTCTTTGTCCAGTGAAACATTGGAGACAGTACTGCCCATAAAGGCTTCTTTGAGTTTTGCAAGTTCCCGTTTGTTGCAGACAGAAGAGAAAATAAGGCTGAAACTCCTTCGGATATCGTTTTTATTCTTGTAGACTTCTGCAATCTCATATTTTCTTACCGGCTGTCCAAAGGAAGATGAGAAATTTACTTTCTTTTTGCCTGTTTTTCCGTCGATCAGAGTCTGTTCGCCGCTGCCGGAATAGGCGGCATTGGAAATATGAGTGTAGGTGACGGGAACCTTTCCGGTTTCGTCTGCAAAGTTTTTAAAATCTAATGTCTCTTCATAATCTAGGAGAAATTTAAACGGGCTGCCGCTCTTTGTTTCCACCCGGTACGTGCCTCCCGTATCTGATGTGTGCAGCACCTTTCGTGTGACGGCGCACAGATCGGAAAAATTGTCTTTGGTAAAGGTGATGACCAGAGTCTTTCCGTCTTTTTCATTTTTCCAGCATTTTTCATAGGAGGAGCCGGAAAAATAGCTGCTGATGGCAGAAGAGTGCTTTTCCAGCGTTTCTTTCGGGAGCCGGATGGAAATAGTCCTTTTGAGTTTTCTGCTGCTTGTCTCCCGGGTTTTTATATCAATGGAGGAGACAGGTACATAAGTCATTTCGTTAATACTGATCTTTTCATCGGTCTCGTACTTTTTTCCTGCGAACGTAAATTCTGTGCTTTTCAGGTTCCACAGGTCATTGACAGACTTTTGATCTACGTACCCCTTCTCATAGAGGGCTGTATAAAGCCAGGACATCAGATCTTTCGTGGAGAAATTTTCTGAATAGCGAAGTCCCTTTGCAAACGGAGAATCTGCATAGCTGTAACTGATCTCCGGAGCAAAGTTCAGCAGGGACTCGACTTTTTTTCTGTAATCTTTCAGGGAAGAAAAGTCCATGCGGAAGGTGTAGACCGTGTCGTCTTTTTCCGTGGTCTGCTTATAGACAAGGGCTTTCGGGCAGGCATCCCGTATGACCCTGTCTAAATCTTTTTTGGAACCGGAAAAATATCTGGCCAGATCGGCAGAACTGACCGTACAGGTCATGAGCCTGTGTCCGGAAAAATCTTTATTCAGTTCCATGCGGCTGTTGAGTTCAAGTCCGCAGCCCCACAAAAATATGAGAGAGAACAGCATAAGAGACAGCAAACATTTCTTTTTCATTTACATTTCCTTTAAATATGCTTCGTTAATTTCGATTACTTTTTTCATCGCATCCTGTCCCGGAGCTCCGATCGTATTTCTCTTTTCCACGCAGGTCTTCATGCTGATCGCATCATAAATATCTTCCTCAAAGGCAGGGCTGATCTCCTGATATTCCTCAAGAGAGAGATCATCCAGGGAAATACCTTTTTTAATACATAAAAGCACCAGCTGACCCACGATACCGTGAGCGTCCCGGAACGGAACCCCGTGATTTACGAGATAATCCGCAGCATCGGTGGCATTGGTAAAGCCGTTCTTTGCGCTGCTTTCCATGCGGTCTCTGTGAAACGTCATCGTTTTTATCATTCCTGTGAACAGGCTTAAACACCCTTTTACCGTGTCAATGGCATCGAAAGTATATTCTTTATCTTCCTGCATGTCTTTGTTATAGGCCAGCGGAATTCCCTTCATAGTCGTGAGGATGGAGTTCAGAGCCGCATAGACACGGCCGGTCTTTCCGCGTACCAGCTCTGCGATATCCGGGTTTTTCTTCTGCGGCATAATGCTGCTTCCGGTACTGAATCCGTCATCGATGGACACAAATTGGTATTCATTGGAGTTCCATATGATGATCTCTTCGCTGAATCGGCTTAAATGCATCATAACAGTTGAAAGAGCAGATAATAGCTCTATGATATAATCCCGGTCGGAAACAGAATCCATGCTGTTCAAGGTCGGCCCGTAAAAGTCCAGAAGATCTGCGGTCATTTTTCTGTCCAGCGGATAGGTTGTCCCGGCCAGTGCTCCGGAGCCTAATGGACAGTAGTTCATTCTCTCATAAATATCTGTAAGGCGGGAGTAGTCCCTTTTAAACATCTCCATATAAGCGCCCACGTGATGGGCAAGTGTTACCGGCTGTGCCTTCTGCAGATGTGTAAAGCCGGGCATAAATGTATCAAGATTATCTTTCATGATTTGATGCAGATTCTCCATCAGGTCCTTTAAAAGTTCCTTGAGAGAGGTGATTTCATCTCTGGTGTAAAGTTTCATGTCCAGAGCTACCTGATCGTTTCGGCTTCTTCCGGTGTGAAGCTTCTTTCCGGCATCGCCGATGCGGTCGATTAAGTTGGCTTCCACAAAACTGTGAATGTCTTCATACTCACTTGTGATCTCAATGGCTCCTGACTCGATGTCCGAGAGGATACCGTTTAAACCGCCGATGATCAGGTCTTTCTCAGCCGCTGTGAGAACACCGATACTTTCAAGCATAGTAACGTGTGCAATGCTGCCCTCTATATCCTGGCGGTAAAATTTCTGGTCAAATCCGATGGATGCATTGAAGTTGTAAACCAGCTGGTCGGTTTCTTTGGTGAATCTGCCACCCCATAATTGTGCCATATGTATTTCCTCATTTCTTATTATTTTGTCTTTTGATAAATTCTAACCATAATATTTTACACTATAAATGCAATATTTACTATATTTTTATTGGAAAAAGAGCGTATATCCAAACCCGGCATCGCACACAATATTTAAAAAACGGGTGAATAGAATGGAACGAAGATTAAAAATAGAAAAGCATTTAATTTTATTTGTTTTGGGAGGAATGGGATATTTCTTCCTGGAAGTTTTAGTGAGGGGATATTCTCATTATACGATGTTCCTGTGCGGAGGAGCCTGTTTTTTATGCATCGGGCTTTTAAACGAGAGCGTAAAGATCAAGATGAGCTTTATAAGCCAGATGGTTCTTTCTACGTTTATCATCACAGGGCTTGAACTGGTCACGGGACTGATCGTCAACGTTTGGCTTGGCTGGGACATTTGGGATTACTCTGAGCTGCCATATAATTTTAAAGGGCAGATCTGTCTTCTGTACTCGGTGCTCTGGTTTTTTGCATCCAGCGTTGCGATTGTCATGGATGATTTTTTAAGGTATAAACTGTTTCATGAAGAAAAACCTCATTACAAAATCCTTTGAGTCTTTCTTGCGATCAGAAGGAGGCTGATTTTGCCTTTTTCTGATCATTTTTTTGGAAGACATCAGGTTCTTTTTATGATATTATTGTCAGGAGAATATAGGCAAGATTGGATTGCAGTGAATCGATTTCTTATTAAACTATAATAAAATCATAAGTATTTTCATAAGAATTAGCCAGAAAGAGTTTTATATAATGGTAGCTGCGAGGTGATTCTTATGAAAAAAATACCGACAGTACATAAAAAATTGGCAGCTGTCCTGCTGTTTGTCTTATTAGTGGGATGTTTTCTGACGGGGGTTTTATATACATCAGGAAAAAAGACAGCCAAAAAAACTGTATATAAAAATGGAACGATCCAATACAATATTTTCTATAATAACAAGAAAGAAATCAGACGGATGGTAAAGCAGGGCTTTGATCTGAACGACCCGGATCAATCCGCATCCAATGCACCTTTGCTCATGGCGATCGATGTTCTCGACCGGAACCGGATGTACGGCATGGTGGAATTTCTGACTGGGCAGGGGGCAGAAGTGAATGCGGATTATTCTGCAGAAAATGATATTGTCTTTAGACGCAGGACTCCGCTTTATGAGGCCATCTCCTTCGGAGACCGAAAGCTGCTCGGTCAGCTTTTGAAGGCCGGGGCAGATGCGGCTTATCAGGATAAAGACGGGACAACGCCGCTGATGTTTGCCTGCTATATGGCAAATGGAAACGTGAATCAAAACTCGGTAGATATCATCCGGAGTCTTTTGGATGCAGGTGCAGATCCGTCTGCCGTAAATAAGGACGGAAAAACAGCCGAAGATTATTTTGAAATGGGACGCAGAAATATGGAAGCCGATATGGAAAACAGCGGCTTAACCGACGAAGAGAAGAAACAGAGCCGGCGGTATCTGGGAAAGATCCGGGTTTTGCTGGACCGTGCGGTCGGCAGCCGGCGATAGAAATGAGGATGGAAAATGAAAAAACAATTAGTAATTGCAGAGAAACCTTCGGTGGCAAGGGATATCGCCAGGGTTTTGGGATGCAGGCAGAAGGGATCTTCCTTTATGGAGGGGGATCAGTACATCGTGACCTGGGCACTGGGTCATCTGGTGACTCTGGCAGATCCGGAGCAGTATGGGAACCAGTATAAGCAGTGGAGCATGGATACACTTCCGATGATGCCAAAACAGTGGAAACTCGTGGTGATCGGGAAGACGTCCAGACAGTTTCAGTCTGTCAAAAAGCTGATCTTCAGGGAGGATGTGTCGGATATTATCATTGCGACAGATGCGGGGCGCGAGGGTGAACTGGTGGCCCGGTGGATTCTCTTGAAAGCGGGAAATAAAAAGCCTGTAAAGCGGCTGTGGATTTCATCGGTCACGGACAAAGCCATCCGGGAGGGATTTTTAAAGCTGAAACCGGGAAAAGAATATGAAAATCTGTATCACGCGGCTGTGGCAAGGGCAGAGGCAGACTGGCTGGTAGGGATCAATGCCACGAGGGCGCTGACCTGCAAGTATAATGCTCAATTATCCTGCGGCAGAGTACAGACTCCTACGCTTGCCATGATTGCTGAAAGAGAAGAGGAGATCCGCAGTTTCCGGCCGAAAAACTATTATGGACTTAAAGCTGTCAGCCAAGGCTTGACATTTACGTGGAAAGATCACAGGTCAGGAAGCAGCCAGAGTTTTGACAGAGAAAGAATAGAAAAGGTAAAAACAGCCGCGGACGGAGCGCCCCTCCTTGTTCAGAAAGTATCAAAAAAGCCGAAGAAAGCCTATGCGCCTGCCCTCTATAATCTGACGGACCTTCAGACCGATGCAAACAAAAGGTTCGGATTTTCTGCCAAACAGACGCTGAATCTGATGCAGAGTTTGTATGAGCACCACAAGGTATTGACTTATCCGAGGACGGATTCCAGATATCTGACCACCGACATGGCAGACACCATAAAAGAACGGCTGAAAGCCGTGAGCGTAGGCCCGTACAAGCAGTGGACCGCAAAGCTCATGACAAAACAGGTCAAGGCCTCGGCTTCGTTTATCAATGACGGCAGGGTATCAGACCATCATGCCATCATTCCAACAGAACAGCCGGCATATCTGAGTGATATGAGCTTTGAGGAGCGGAAAATTTTTGATCTGGTAGTAAAACGTTTTCTCGCCGTTTTGTCACCGGCCTGTGAATATGAGCAGACGTCTGTTTCCGGAAAGATACAGGGAGAGGTGTTTGAGGCAAAAGGAACCGTCATGGTCAAAGCCGGATGGAAAGATATTTATCAGGAAGAGGACGGAAAAAATGAGGCTCTTCCTCAGAAAATACTTAAAATTTTTAAAGAGGGAACGAATGTCAAAGTGGACTCTTTAAAGATCACAGAAGGGACGACCAGTCCGCCTTCACGGTATACGGAAGGAACCCTGATTTCCAAAATGGAGCGGCAGGGCCTGGGCACGGTGGCTACCAGAGCGGATATCATTGAGAAACTGTTTTCAGGATTTCTTCTCGAAAAGAACGGCAATGAAGTTACTGTGACTGCCAAGGCAAAACAGCTTTTAAAACTGGTCCCGGAAGATTTGAGAAAGGCAGAGCTCACGGCTCAGTGGGAACAAAGGCTTACGGCAATCGCCGAGGGCAGGGAAAGCGACAGAAAGTTCATGGGAGAGATTGGCGGGTACACCAGACAGATCATCGAAGAGATCAAACATGCCGACGGGACGTTCCGCCATGAAAACCTTACCCGCCATAAGTGTCCGGAGTGCGGGAAATTCATGCTGAAAGTGAAAGGAAAGCACGGTACGTTCTTAGTCTGCCAGGATCGGGAATGCGGATGCAGAAAGACACTTTCAAGGACAACCAACGCCAGATGCCCTGTCTGTCATAAAAAGATGGAGATGGTCGGAGAAGGAGATGCCCAGAAGTTTGTCTGTGTGTGCGGACACAAAGAAAAACTCAGTGCGTTCAAAGAGCGGAAGAAAAAAGAGGGTGCCGGAGTCAGCAAAAAGGAAGTGAACCGGTATCTGAAAAAGCAGCAGAAAGAAGCGCAGGAGCCGATCAATAACGCCTTTGCGGATGCATTGGCGAAGCTGAAACTTTAAAGGTGCAGCAGGGGGGAGCAATATGAAACAGAAGAAAAGACGGTGGGTGAAACTATTGTTAATTCTCATCTTTGCGGGGCTTCTGAGCGCAGGAGGGATCAACTGGTTTGTCGTCCGCCGGTCCGGAAAAGAAATACAATCATTGCAGAAACTTGCTTCGCAAAAAAGCAGAAAAGCGGATGCAGTCGTCGTGTTGGGGGCGAAAGTGAGAAAAGACGGCAGCATGAGCCTGATGCTGAAAGAACGTGTTGATTTAGGGATTCAGGCTTACAAACAGGGACTTGCGGACCGGATCATTATGAGCGGAGACCATGGAACAGGGGGGTATGATGAGGTCAGCACCATGAAGACATACGCCATAGAGAAGGGAGTGCCGTCCGAACATATTTTTAAGGATCATGCAGGATTTTCTACTTATGAGACGATGTACCGGGCAAAAGATGTTTTCAGGGCGAAAAGTATTATTGTAGTCACACAGAAGTATCATCTGTACCGTGCCGTTTATGATGCCGGGGCGCTGGGACTTGAGGTGAAAGGGATCGCCTGTGATAAGGCTGTTTATAAAGGAGACAAAGCAAGAAAATTCCGGGAGGCCATTGCAAGGGTCAAGGATTTTGGATACACGGCAGTAAAGCCAAAACCAAAATACTTAGGAAAGGCAATACCGGTCAGCGGAAATGGAAATGTGACGGATTAAGGACAAAGTGGGCAAGCGCACCTCATCCGCCTGAGAAATAAAAAACTGCCGGTCAGCTGTATATTTTCAGCTGGCCGGCAGTTTTTTGTATAATACCTGCTTTTTTGTTTTAAAATTAATCGGCAAGGCCCTGGTCTTTTAAGGCTCTTACTTTCATTGACAGGCCGAACAGACGGATGAATCCTTCTGCGTCGTGGTGGTCGTACAGGTCACCTGTTGTAAAGCTTGCAAGTGATTCGCTGTAAAGGGTATGAGGAGAGGAAGTACCCGCTTTGATGATGTTTCCTTTGTAAAGCTTGAATTTTACTTCTCCGGTCACGTCTTTATCGACTGTCTCGATGAAAGACTGTAATCCTTCTCTCAGAGGACAGAACCATTTTCCTTCATAGACAAGATCGGCAAACTTGCCTGCTACGATTTTTTTGAACGCCATGGTGTCACGGTCTAAGACTACTTCTTCCAACTGCTGGTGGGCTTCCATTAAAATGGTTCCTCCCGGAGTCTCATAGACACCACGGGATTTCATACCAACCACACGGTTTTCCACAATGTCGATGATGCCGATGCCGTGTTTGCCGCCGAGTTCATTTAACTTGCGGATAATGTCGGATGCCTTCATCTTCTCACCGTTTACCGCAACCGGAGCTCCGGATTCAAAGGTGATGGTCACGTATTCTCCCTCTTCCGGAGCCTGCTCCGGTGAGTTTCCTAATACTAATAAGTGATTGTAATCAGGCTCCACAGCCGGATCTTCTAATTCCAGTCCCTCATGGCTGATGTGCCATAAGTTCCGGTCACGGCTGTAGCTGTTTTCTGCAGAGAACGGAAGGTCAATGCCGTGGTCCTTGCAGTACTGGATCTCATCTTCGCGGGATTCCATCTTCCATGTGTCCAGTTCACGCCATGGGGCGATGATCTTGATGTCCGGAGCCAGCGCCATGATAGATAACTCAAAGCGGATCTGGTCGTTTCCTTTTCCCGTAGCGCCGTGGCAGATCGCAACGGCACCTTCTTTTCTCGCAACTTCCACAAGTTTTTTTGCGATGACCGGACGGGCGAACGATGTACCTAATAAATATTTGTTTTCGTAAACCGCATCGGCCTTTACTGTCGGGATCACATAATCATCCACAAACTCGTCAACTACATCTTCTATATATAACTTTGTGGCTCCGGAAAGCTTTGCGCGCTCTTCCAGACCGTCTAATTCATTTCCCTGTCCGACATCCACACAGCAGCAGATGACTTCATAATCATAGTTTTCCTTCAGCCAGGGGATAATCGCGGTGGTGTCCAGCCCGCCGGAGTATGCCAAAACAACTTTTTCTTTCATTCTTGTTCCTCCTCATATAGTTCGTACCATCAGTTTTTTATCTGTGTTCTATCCAATAATATACGGGATAACAGGAGAAGATGCAAGGACTTTTTCAAATAATAATGCATAAAATTTCAAAATAAATGAATATATACATGAATAAATGAATAAATATTCATAATGTCTTTGTGGGGAAAAGATTTAAAAACTCTGATTTATCGGTAAAAAAGGTGTTGCATATTACATTACAGAGATGTATAATTATAAACAATTCGTAAACGCAGGAAAAGAGGAGAATTTTATGATAAAAGCAGGAATTATAGGATCTACGGGTTATGCCGGACAGGAACTAGTCCGTCTGCTGATGCAGCACAAGGATGCAGAGATTGTTTGGTACGGCTCCAGAAGCTACATAGATCAAAAGTATTATGAGGTCTTCCATAATATGTTCGAGATCGTGGATGCTGACTGTATGGATGACAATATGGATGAACTGGCAGAGAAAGCGGATGTGATTTTTACGGCCACCCCACAGGGACTGTGCAGTTCCCTCGTCTCAGAAGAAGTTTTGTCTAAGACAAAGATCATCGATTTAAGCGCAGACTTCAGGATCAAGGATGCGGACCGATATGAAGAGTGGTATGGGATCAGGCACCCCAGCAGGGAATTTATAAAAGAAGCAGTCTACGGCCTGTGTGAGATCAACAGGGAAGATGTAAAGAAAGCCAGACTGATCGCCAACCCGGGCTGTTATCCGACCTGCTCCATTCTTTCGGTCTATCCTTTGGCGAAAGAGGGGTTGATCGATATGAATACGGTCATCATCGACGCCAAATCCGGAACCTCCGGGGCGGGAAGGGGTGCAAAGGTCAACAATCTGTACTGTGAAGTCAATGAAAATATCAAAGCTTATGGAGTGGCGTCCCACAGACATACGCCGGAGATCGAGGATCAGCTCGGCTATGCGTGCGGGCAGCCGGTTGTGCTTAATTTCACCCCCCATCTGGTGCCGATGAACCGGGGAATCCTGGTGACAGCCTACGCTTCCTTAAATGAAGAAGCTACATATGAGCAGATAAAAAATATTTACGATTCCTATTATAAAGAAGAAACATTTGTCAGAGTGCTTCCCCAGGGCGTATGTCCGGAGACCCGATGGGTAGAGGGAAGCAACTATGTAGATCTGAATTTTAAGATTGATCCGAGAACGAACCGCGTGATCATGATGGGTGCCATGGATAATCTCGTTAAAGGAGCGGCCGGTCAGGCGGTCCAGAATATGAACCTGATGTTCGGACTCGATGAGACAGAGGGACTTAATCTGGTCCCGATGTTCCCGTAGAGATGAGAAAGGAGATAAACTATGAAGATATTAGACGGAGGGGTGACGTCCCCGAAAGGTTTTTTGGCAGCAGGACTGCGGGCTGGAATAAAACCCGGAAAAACAAATAAAGATATGGCTATGATTTTGAGCGAAGAACCGGCGGCTGTGGCAGGGACATTTACGAGAAATGTTGTGAAGGCAGCTCCGGTGCTCTGGGGACAAAAACTGGTGAAGGACCAGGAGACGGTCCGGGCAGTGGTTGTCAATACAGGGATCGCAAATGCCTGTACCGGTGAAAAAGGTTATGACAACACGGTAAAGACAGCGGAAATGGCAGCGTCAGAGCTCGGTGTTTTAAAAGAAGAAGTTTTAGTGAGCTCTACCGGAGTGATCGGTCAGCAGCTTCCGATGGAAGCCATTGAAAAGGGTGTAAGGCTTTTGGTTCCGGAGCTGAAGCATGACCGACTGAGCAGCCGGGATGCGGCGGAGGCGATTCTTACCACCGATACGAAGACAAAAGAGGCAGCAGTTTCTGTGGAACTTTCAGGTGCGGAGGTGACCGTTGGAGGTATCTGCAAAGGCTCCGGCATGATCCATCCCAATATGGGAACCATGCTCGGTTTTATCACCACAGACGCCGCCATCGAAAAGACATTGCTGTTAGAACTCCAGAGAGAACTGATTGAGGATACTTTCAACATGATTTCTGTGGACGGAGATACTTCCACCAATGACACTGTATTTGTGCTGGCAAACGGAATGGCCGGAAACACAAGGATTACAGAGAAAAATGAGGACTATGAGACTTTTAAAAAGGCCCTGCTCTATGTAAACCGGGAGCTTGCCAAAAAGATTGCCGGAGACGGTGAGGGCTGTACAAAGTTATTTGAAGTTCAGGTACACCATGCACCGGATAAGGCTTGTGCCAAAACCCTGAGCAAGGCAGTAGTCACATCCAGCCTCACAAAGGCGGCCATTTACGGAAAAGACGCAAACTGGGGAAGAATCCTCTGTGCCATGGGATATTCCGGAGCGGCATTTAATCCGCTGAAAGTGGATATCTCATTACAGAGCAAAAAAGGAAGTCTTACTATTGTAAAAGATGGGGTCGCTACGGATTATTCTGAAGAAAAAGCCACGGAAATTTTAGCCGAAGATGCAGTGACAGCCGTCATTGATATCCATAACGGAGAAGTGACAGCCACGGCGTGGGGCTGTGACCTGACCCATGAATATATATCTATCAACGCAGATTACAGGAGTTAAGGAGAGGAACTATGGACGAAAAGATGTTGGAGGAAGAATCATTGAAAGCAAAGGTATTGATTGAAGCTCTGCCTTATATCCGTTATTTCAGCGGGAAATATGTGGTTGTCAAATACGGCGGAAGCGCCATGCTGGACGCAGAACTACAGAAAAATGTGATCCGGGACGTAGCCCTTTTAAAATTGATCGGTATGAAGCCGATCATCGTACACGGCGGCGGCAAAGAGATCAGCAAGTGGGTGAAGCTTTCAGGAAAGGAACCTGAATTTTACAATGGCCTCCGTGTTACAGACAAAGATACGATGGAGATCGCAGAGATGGTGCTGTTCAAGGTGAACCAGGAGCTGGTTGCCATGATGGCCCAGCAGGGCATTAAGGCCGTCGGACTTTCCGGAAAAGACGCGGAGATGATGAAGGTTGAAAAAAAGGAAGTTCCGGGGAAAGATCTCGGCTATGTGGGAAATGTAACAGAAGTCAATACAGACCTTTTAGAGGCGCTCATTGAGGACGATTTTGTTCCGGTGATCTCTCCCATCGGACTTGGGGAGGATTACGAGGGCTATAACATCAATGCGGATGATACGGCCTGTGCCATTGCTTCTGCTTTGAACGCAGAGAAGCTGGTTTTCCTTACGGATATTGAGGGAGTCTTCATTGACCCTGAAGATAAGAGCACACTGATCTCTGAAATGGATTTGACCCAGGCCCATGAATTCGTAGACAAAGGAGTCGTTGGCGGGGGCATGCTTCCGAAGCTTAAAAACTGTATAGAGGCCATCGAAAACGGTGTTGCAAGAGTGCATATTCTGGACGGACGCCTGGATCACTGTCTGCTGCTTGAGTTTTTTACACAAAAAGGTATCGGAACAGCGATCTTAAAAGATCCGATTTTTTAGGAGGAGAACATGAATCATTTTATAGAAGACGGAGAAGCATACATATTAAAGACTTACAACCGGTTTCCCGTGGTTTTAGACCGCGGGGACGGTGTAAACTTATATGATACCGACGGGAAAGAATATCTGGACTTTGGGGCAGGGATCGCTGTTTTCGCATTGGGGTACGGAAACAGAGAATACAATGATGCTCTGAAAGCCCAGATCGATAAACTGATCCATACGTCGAACCTGTATTACAATGTGCCGTCGATTGAAGCGGCAAAAAAAATCGTAGAAGCCACAAAGATGAAAAGAGTATTTTTCACTAACAGCGGCACGGAGGCCATCGAGGGCGCGCTGAAAGTCGCACGGAAATACAAATATCAGGAGGACCCGGACAAGGAATATGAATTCATTGCAATGAAGCAGTCCTTCCACGGCAGAAGCCAGGGGGCCCTGTCTGTGACAGGCAATGAAAAGTATCAGGAAGGCTTTGTGCCGAAGGAATTCCGTGCGGTGTTTGCCGAATTCAATAATTTCGAGGATGTGGCTTCCAAGGTGACGGACAAGACCTGCGGCATCATCTGCGAGGTGGTCCAGGGAGAAGGAGGTATTTATCCTGCCGATCCTGAATTTTTAAAGGGTTTAAGGAAACTCTGTGATGAGCATGACCTTCTGCTGATCTTTGATGAGATCCAGTGCGGCATGGGACGGTGCGGTTCAATGTTTGCCCATGATATCTATGGAGTAAAACCGGATATACTGACCCTTGCCAAGGCTCTTGGATGCGGTATTCCTGTGGGCGCGTTTGTAGTAGGTGAGAAAGCAGACGGGGTTTTAGTGCCCGGAGACCACGGAACGACTTATGGGGGGAATCCTCTGGCGGGAGCAGCGGTAAATGCTGTCTTTGAGCAGTTTGAAAAGCTTGATTTGGTCGCACATGTCCAGGAAGTGGGCGGCTATCTGTGGGATAAACTCGAAGAACTTAAAAATGAGTTCAGTTTCATCACTGCCCACAGAGGCGCCGGACTGATGCAGGGACTGGAGTTTTCGTCAGAAAAACAGGCTGGGCAGATTGTATCGAAGGCTCTGTCCAACGGACTGATCCTTATCTCTGCGGGAAACAATGTTTTGAGGTTTGTACCGCCGCTTGTCATCGAAAAGGAACATGTAGATCTGATGACTGAAAAGCTCAGAGCCTCTTTTTAAATGTATAATCAAAAACTTCCAGGGATAAACTATGGGTAACAAATCTTTGGAGGTTTTTTTATGATTGGATTTATAATAGCATTAGTATCAGGAGCCCTGATGAGTATTCAGGGTGTGTTTAACACCGAAGTTTCAAAGCAGACCGGATTGTGGACAGCAAGTTCTTTCGTGCAGTTTACCGGACTGCTGACCTGCCTTGCCGTCTGGAGCTTTGCGGAAAGGGACCAGAGCTTTCTAAGCCTCATGAAAGTGTCGCCCAAATACGTGCTTCTGGGAGGAGTCATGGGTGCGGGCATCACCTTTACAGTTATCAAGAGCATCGGTTTGCTCGGACCGGCAAAATCTGCCATGCTGATCGTGGCTGCACAGCTGATCGTTTCGTACTTAATCGAGGTTTTCGGACTGTTCGGCGTTGAAAAAACAGGTTTTCAGTGGATGAAGCTTGCGGGCGTCGTATTGTTTGTTGCCGGCATCTTAATTTTCAAATGGAAATCATAAGGTTCCCCTGAAAGATGTCCTTGTAAAAATGAGACAGATTAGTTACAATAGCAATAGAGATTTTACGCATGGATAGATGGCGCTTTGTACAGTTAAGGAGGTCCTTAGATTGTATAGAGCAAAAAAGTTATGCATGACCGGTATACTGTTACTGGCATTCTGCGCGGCGGGATGTACACAGAAGTCCGGAATGCAGATAAAAGATGGGTCCGAGTCCCGAATAACCGAAGAAGCTTCCGAGAAGGAGAAGATCTGCGTCTATGTCTGCGGCAGCGTGAAGAAACCTGGAGTTTATGAACTTCCGGAGGATGCAAGGATTGTCTCTGCCATCGCTTTGGCAGGAGGATTCACGAAGGATGCCTCAGCCGAAGACGTCAATCAGGCAGAACGGATCAAAGACGGGCAGCAGATCTATGTGCCCTCGAAAAAGGAAGCCGGGAAGAAGAGGGATACATCTTCACAGACCGGAGTTTCCGGGGCTCAGGACAAAAGGGTGAATCTAAACAGTGCATCCAGGGAAGAACTGATGACCCTTACAGGGATCGGAGAGGCCAAAGCTTCCGACATTATTTCTTACAGAGAAGAAAACGGAGGCTTTGAAAAGCCGGAAGATATTATGAAGATCCGGGGGATTAAACAGGGCATCTACCGTAAAATCAAAGACATGATAACAGTTTAGTTTGAGGTGAAAATATGAAGAAGGTACTGGTTGTTGATGACGAAAAATTGATAGTAAAAGGAATCAAGTTCAGCCTTGAGCAGGATGAGATGGAGGTAGACTGTGCCTATGACGGAGAGGAAGCCCTGGGCCTTGCAAAGGAAAATCAATACGATATCATACTTTTGGATGTGATGCTTCCTAAGCTTACGGGATATGAAGTGTGTCAGGCCATCAGGGAGTTTTCGACCGTACCCATTATCATGCTGACAGCAAAAGGCGACGACATGGATAAGATCCTCGGACTTGAGTACGGCGCGGATGATTATGTGACCAAGCCATTCAATATTCTGGAAGTAAAAGCGCGGATCAAAGCCATTTTAAGGAGAAGTGTCAGCCACACGGCTCCGGCAGAGACGCCTAAGGTGATAGAAAGCCGCGGATTAAAGATTGACTGTGACAGCCGGAGAGTGCATATCAACGGCAAAGAGGTTAACTTGACGGCGAAAGAGTTTGACTTGCTGGAACTGCTCGTATTCCATCCGAACAAAGTATACAGCAGAGAAGACCTGCTGAACACTGTTTGGGGGTATGACTATCCGGGTGATGCCAGGACCGTGGATGTCCATATCAGGCGTCTGCGCGAAAAGATCGAAGTAAATCCGGGAGTTCCTGACTATGTACATACAAAATGGGGGGTAGGTTATTATTTCCAGGCATAAGAAGGACAGATTTTCCTACTTTAAAAGTATGCAGTTCCTCATTTTTATGTCAGTGCTGGTGATTACGGTATTCGTGGTGGTGCTGTTCAGCAAGCTTTTAAACGACTCATACAGCGAAAAGGCAGAACAGCAGAAGATCGACGGGATTGAAAGCCAGTGTCAGTGGCTGGCATGGCAGGTTGTCGGAGTGGATTTTTTGATCGATGACAGTTCCAACTCCATTTCCAACCAGACCAATGAGCTGGCGGCGAGCCTGCATGGACGGATTATCGTCGTAAAGAGTAATTATAAAATAGTAAAAGACACAATGACAGATTATCAGGATAAGTTTTATATCTCTGACGAACTGCTGAAGGTCATGAAAGGAAACAAAAAACGTATTGTCTCCGAGGTGGGCAACAACGTAGAGATCATGATTCCGATCGTGAACAAAGGAAACCGGAAAAAGAAGGTACTGGGAAGCGTCATCGCAACGATTCCGAAGAGCGATATTGTAGCTGTCTCCAATGAGATGAAGCAGCAGAGGAATATGCTGGTGGTTGCGTTTATCATATGCGGCATGTCTGCCGGGGCGCTGTTGAGCTACTGGCTGACGAAGGATTACCGTAAGATCCAGAAGGATCTGGATTTTATCTCTTCCGGACATGAGGATGAGACGATCAGTGTAGTAGGATGCACCGAAGTTAAAAACATGGTTACGGCCATGAATGAGATTCTTGCCAAGGCACAGGTTCTCGAAAATTCACGCCAGGAATTTGTCTCTAACGTTTCCCATGAACTGAAGACGCCTATGACTTCCATGAAAGTCCTGGCCGATTCACTTCTTCAGCAGGGAGAGACTGTGCCGGCGGAACTCTACCGCGAATTCATGAATGATATTGTGGCCGAAATCGACCGGGAGAATGTCATCATATCGGACCTTTTATCTCTGGTCAAACTGGATAAGAAGGCAGCCAAGCTGGAGATTTCCAGCGTCAATATCAATGAACTGCTGGAGATGATCATGAAGCGGCTGAAACCGATCGCGGGACAGAGGAATATTGAGCTGATTCTGGAATCTTTCCGTCCGGTTACGGCCGAGATCGATGAGGTGAAGCTGACCCTGGCGCTCTCTAACCTGATTGAGAATGCAATCAAGTATAACCAGGACGACGGATGGGTAAGGGTATCTTTAAATGCCGACCACAAATATTTTTATGTGAAGGTAGCGGATTCAGGCGTCGGCATCCCGGAAGACTGTCAGGGACAGGTGTTTGAGCGGTTCTACCGGGTAGACAAGGCCAGATCCAGAGAGACCGGGGGAACCGGTCTGGGACTTGCTATTACCAAAAATGCAGTTCTTGTCCATAACGGTGAGATTAAGCTGTACAGCAAAGAGGGAGAGGGCACTACATTTACGGTCCGGATTCCGCTCAAATATCAGGCATAAGGAGGGATACGGCGGTGAGAAAACGAACGATTTTATTATGTATCCTTCTGACCCTTTCCAGTGTGCTCGTTTTCTGTGCGGGCTGTTCAAAGAAAGATGAAGAGGATACACAGTCAAAAGACGGGACAGGAATTTACTACACAAACAAAAGCTGCACGAAGCTGATCAGGAAGGATAAAGATATCGATGTCCAAATGAACAGTCAGCTGGGGGCAGAGGAACTTTTGGACGAGATGTCCAAGGTCGGCAGGAACAGCAAGTATAGGACAGCCATTCCGGAAGATATCAATATCAGCAATGTGATGGTTTCCAACAATATTGCCTATGTGGATTTTTCGGTTGGGTATAAGAAGATTGAACCGAATGAAGATGTCATCTGCAAAGCTGCCATCGTCTATACGCTGACACAGCTGAAGGGAGTCGGTTATGTGGAATTCACCGTCTCCGGGCGTCCGATCATCGATACGGACGGTAAGCTGATTGGTGGGCTGAACCGGGACAGCTTCCTGTTCGGTGAACTTCCGATGGAGTAAAACAAATGAATAACAGACCATTTCTTGCAGTATTTGCAGGCTGTTGGCTTGGAGAAATCACAGCATGTAATGATGTTCGGATGGTTTTCGCAGCGCTTCTCTTTTCAGGGATATTTGTGCTCTTTTTTAAGAAACAAATGTATGAATGGAGAAGGGCTGTTTTATTTTCCTTTGCAGGTTTTATGTTGGGAGCTCTTATGTTTCTTTATCAGAACGAAAGGTTCACCCGGCAGGAAAAAGCGTTAAAAGGCTCTGAACAGGTAAGAGCGGCGGGTACCGCAGAGTGGAAAGGAAAGACAAAGAAGAAAGAATTTCTGCTTCTATCCCATGTATATCTGCCGGACCGGGATCTTTATCTGGATGGGGACGTGATGGTGTATGACGACGATTTCGATCATATACTGCCGGGAAATAAAGTGGTGCTGACGGGGGAACTTTTGGCTCACGAAGGGCCGTCCAATCTGGGAGAGAACGATATGAGGATCTACTATCTCTCCAGGAATATCGGATTTACGATGTTTCCGGATAAGAAGGAGACTTTGGGGCAGGAGAAGAATTTTTGGAAGAGCAGGTTGTTTTCTATACGGAACCGCATGTCGGAACATCTTTCCTCCCAGTATGGCGAGGAGATACGGCCGATATTTGAGGCGATGATTCTGGGCGACAAGACAGATATTTCGGAAGATTTGAAAGACACTTTCACCCAAAGCGGGATCGTCCATATTCTGGCGATTTCCGGGCTGCACATCTCGCTGGCAGGCGCAGGGATTTACCGCAGACTGAGAGGGGCAGGGGTTTCTCTCTGTCTGTCAGGTGCAGCCGGACTGATGTTTGCTTTTTCCTACTGTGTCATGACCGGAATGTCCGGTTCATCAAAAAGAGCCCTGCTCATGTTCTTTTTCTTCGTGCTGTCCCAGGTATGCGGACGCTCTTATGATCTGCTGTCATCCGGCGGCACGGCGGGGTTTCTGCTTTTGCTGGAAAGTCCGTTCAGATGCATGGATGCCGGATTTTTAATGTCCATGGGGGCTGTCGTCTCTGCCGGTATTTACAGAGAAGTGCTGCCGGCACGAAAACAGAAAACTTTCAAAGACAGACAGATAAACCGGTTTGTCTTCTGTATTGTGGTCCAGATCATTATGATGCCGATTCTATTATATTTTCAGTATGAATGTTATCCTTTTTCTTTTATTTTTAATTTTCTGATGCTCCCTCTCGTGACAGCAGGGTTCACGGCAGGATTCCTGAGTGCTTTTCTGCCGGTTTTCCTGTTTTCGGTCCCCGCATCCGTATTGTTTTCTCTGATTGTGGCGGGAACAAAGCTGTCCCGCCGCCTGCCGGTTCAAAACCTTGTCCTTGGAAAACCTTCTTTTTTGTGGATTATTTTATTTTATACTGGGCTCTGCTTGATGCATAAAACGTTGAAAAAAAGGTCTTATCTTAAGTATGCCTGCCTGCTGGCATGCGGCTGTTTTTTGGCATTGGACGTACAGAAAGGGCAGGATAAAATTTCTTTTCTGGATGTGGGCCAGGGAGACTGTATTGCCCTGTCGTTAAACCGGCAGGACATGATCCTGGTGGACGGCGGGAGTTCCTCCAAACAGGATGTGGGACGGTATATCATAGCACCCTATATAAAATCACAGGGATATCAGGCGGTCAGCGCAGCAGTCATCACCCACCTGGATTCTGACCATTATTCGGGTATCAGAGAACTTCTGCCGTCGGGGATGATCAGGCGCCTTTATCTGCCCCGGGTAAAAAAAGATCATGCATATATGGAAATAGAAAAGGAAGCCGAACAATATCACGTTCCGGTCGGTTACTTGTCGATGGGGAGTAAGTTTTCGGGGACTGACTGGTCTATGGAATGTCTGCATCCCAAGCCGGATACCGGGCTGGAGAAAAATTCCGCATCCCTTGTGTTCCGGCTGAAGGTACAGGACTTGAGTGTTCTTCTGACAGGAGATTTGGAGAACGAAGGGGAAGAGATGCTTGTGCGGAGCGGGATACAGCATGCCGACATATTGAAGGTGGGACATCACGGCTCTAAGAACGGCACGGGAGAGGATCTGCTCCGTCAGCTCAGTCCGGAGATTGCCATAGTTTCCGCAGGGAAAAATAACCGATACGGGCATCCCCACCGGGAGACGGTGAGAAGACTGAAAGATTCGGGATGTAATATCTATGAGACTGCCGGATCAGGAATGCTCTGGTTTTCCGTGAAAAGAAAGCGGTGGTATTTAAATTCCAAACTTGATATAATAAAACAATGATAAAAAAGAAGAAAATCGCAGGTATTGTCCCATGTGCAGGATTATCGAGGAGGATGGGGGCGTTTAAACCGCTGCTTCCATTTGGAAACGGAACCATTATAAGAGGTACGGTCAAAAGCCTTTTGGACGCCGGTGTCAGCAAGGTTATTGTGGTGGCAGGATACCGCGCAGATGAGATTGAAGAAGAACTGGCCTCTATGAGCGGGACAGAGATCATACATAATGACAATTTTGAGCACGGAGATATGATGGAATCCGTACAGATGGGGATTGCCAGGGCTCTGGCCTTTGACGGCGCCGTAGTGGTGCCGGGGGATATGCCTATGATCGCTGAAGAGACATATCAGGTGCTTTTTACATGGTTCGAGGCCTCAGAGGCCTCAGTAGTTATTCCGTCCAGAAACGGGCAGAGGATTCATCCTCCGGTGATTTCGAGGGAGTGTTTTCCATATCTTTTAAGATTCAGAGAAGGGGGAGGTCTCAGGCGGGCATTACTCCATTACCTGGAATCTACGGTTTTGGTCACAGTGGAGGATGATCCCGGATGCATAATGGATACGGATACACCGCAGGATTATGTGAGACTGATGGAATATTATGGAACAGGGAGGAAAAGGCATGGAATTTCGGCAGATTGAAGCTTTTGTAAATGTAGTAAAGTATCAGAGTTTTTCTAAGGCGGCAAAGATCATGTTTCTTTCCCAGCCCACGGTCAGTGCCCATGTGGTTTCAATGGAACAGGAACTTTCCTGCCGTCTGTTTGACCGGACGACGAAGCGGGTGGAAGTCACGGCAGATGGAAAGAGATTGTACGAGTATGCCACAAAAATACTGGATTTAAGAGATGAAGTATATGAGGAATTTATCCGTCCGAAAGGAGAGAGGCTCTCTCTCGTGCTTGTTGGAGATTCGATTGCTCTGCAGTATGTTCTGCCTGATATCTTAAAGGATTTTAAGCAGCTGCACAGGGAGGTGGACATCTCTCTCGTCCAGAAGAACAGTGCGGATACGGTTAAGATGCTTCTCAAAAAAGAAGCTGATCTGGGATTTCTGGGAAAACATGAGGATGTGCCGGAACTTGTTTTTATCCCTTATGGGACCGATCAGCAGGCAGTGATCACGCCGAATCACGAAAAGTACCGGAATCTGCTTGAAAATGGCTATTCGTTTCAGGAATTGCTCAGCGAACCTTTTATTTTAAGAGAACTCACAGATGATACGGAGGAAGATGAAGACCGTTTTTTAGAAGAGCAGGGTGTTGATCTGAGCAAGCTGCATGTGGCTGCAAAAATACATGATAAGGAGATCATCAAACGTTCCGTCAGTATGGGAATGGGCATCGCAGTCATGCCGCTGAAAGCGGTGGAAGAGGAGGCAAAAAGAGGAAAGCTGCTGATTTTTCATCTGGACCCCGGGAAAGCCGAGAGGAGGCTTTACCTGGCTTTCCGCAAAGAAGATGCAGAGCAGTCCCCGATTTTAGATCTCACAGCTCTGTGCAGAAAATATAATGGAAGAGAGAGGCTTTGACAATGAAAAGAGTTTTACAGCATATAAAAGAACAGAAGTATCAGAACCTATATTTGTTTTATGGAAAAGAAAAGTATCTGGCAGCCCAGACGCGGGACAAGTTAAAAGAGGCGCTGATTCCATCCGGGGATACGATGAATTACTCCTATTTTGAAGGAAAAAAGACGGACCTTCCGGAAATTTTAGAACTGATACAGACAATGCCCTTTTTTAATGATTACCGCCTCTTGGTACTGGATCAGACAGAACTTGGGAAGAAAAGCAACGATGATTTTTTGAGTGCGCTCAAGGAAATTCCGGAGACTACGATTCTTTTGATCATTGAAGATGAAGTGGACAAGAGGTCAAAAATCTATAAGTATATCAATAAAGAAGGCTGTGCGGTATCTTTTGAGACGCCGAAGGAAAAAGACCTGATCCTGTGGGTTGCCCAGATGCTGAAAAAAGAACAAAAAAAAATGACTCAGAAAGATATTCAGCTGTTTCTTTATAAGACCGGGCAGGATATGTTTACAATAAAAAATGAGCTGGAGAAATTGATTGCCTATACGAAGGGCAGAGAGGTCATCGGTTCAGAAGATCTGGAGGCCCTGACCACAGCCCAGACGACCAATCAGATCTTTGTCATGCTGGAAGCCATCGCAAAAAAACAGCGGGATACCGTTTTAAAGCTCTATTATGATTTGATCGAACTTAAGGAATCCCCTTTCGGGATACTGGCTCTGCTGGTGAGACAGTGCAACCAGCTTTTACAGACCCAGTCGCTTCTGGAAGCCGGCAAATCCCAGGGGGAGATGGCGAAAGAACTGAAAGTGCCTCCGTTTGTAGTGGGAAAACTGAAGCAGCAGGTGCGCTTGTTTAAAAGAGAAGAATTATATGCGATGATAAAAAAATGTGCAGTCACAGATGAAGGGATCAAGACCGGAAAAATCACGGACAGGATCGGAGTGGAACTGCTGCTCGTAGAATTCAGTAAGTAATAAATAAGTAATAAAAAAAGAGCTGACGGTTAGCTCTTTTTTTATAGATTCATTTTGAAAATTAAGCTACTGTATTGACAGCTTTTGTCAGGCGGGAAACCTTTCTTGCAGCAGTGTTCTTGTGGAAAATTCCTTTGGATGCTGCTTTGTTGATCTCTGAGATACATGCTGTTAACGCTTCGTTTGCAGCAGTTTTGTCTCCTGCGGCAACAGCTGCTTCTACGTTTTTGATATATGTTTTTACTTTTGTTTTAATCGCTTTGTTTCTTTCTGTCTTTGTGTTGATTACAAGAATTCTCTTCTTTGCAGATTTGATATTTGCCAATGTGGGCACCTCCATATAATAATTGTACTTATCTTTTCGTTCGGTGTTTACTTCGAAGCGAGACACGGTAATAGCTTCTATAAACATACTTCTCTATTTTATAGAAGTCTGTCCGATCTGTCAATGCAAAAGTTCCTGTTTTTACATATTTTTTTGGATTCTTTTCATACTAAGGACAGGAAGAAAGGAGAATAGGGATGCAGAACAGAACAGACTTAGCGTTAGAACTGAAAGAAGAAGCAGAGGAAGAATCCAGATTAAAAGGGGTTTCCATGAAAACCAGAATCGATGTCTCCAATCAGATCAAAGAGACGAGGATCACGATCAAAGACAAAGAGGGCGAACAGGTACTTGGAAAACCTATGGGTCAGTATATAACGATCGAGGCAAAGGACTTGTCGGCAAACGACGGCAGCTACCACAAAGAGATGAGCGAGGCTTTGTATTTGAACTTAAAAGAAATGATTCCAAGAAATGCAAAGGTGTTTGTGGCAGGCCTTGGAAATTCTGATGTTACGGCCGATTCTCTCGGACCTAAGGTTGTAAATAATCTCTGGATTACCCGGCATCTGAAAAGAGAAGGTTATCTAAAAGATGCGATGGAACTCAGTGCGATCGCACCGGGAGTTATGGCACAGACCGGTATTGAAACTTCAGAAGTGCTGGAGGCCCTGGCAGCCAAGATCCAGCCGGATCTGTTGATCGCCGTGGATGCCCTGGCAGCCAGGAGTTCTTCCAGGCTGAATAAGACGATCCAGATCAGTGATACCGGAATTGCACCGGGGTCCGGGGTGGGAAATCACAGAAATGAGATCACAGAGAGAACAGTCGGAATCCCGGTCCTTGCCATAGGTGTTCCGACGGTCATCTCTGTTCCCGCTATCATCAGTGATATTGTGGGGAATGAGTCGGATAACGGAGATATTTTGGAAATGCTTGACGAGGATTTTACTTCCATGCATGTGACACCGAAAAATATTGACGAATCCATTAAGAGAATCAGTTACACAATTTCAGAGGGAATTAATCATTTACTGCATAATCATATAAAAGCTGAATAAAATGATGATATGGGAAAAAAGAGAAGAGCAGCGGGATGCGTCTTGTTTGCCGTCTTCCTTATCATGGGAATCCGTTTTTTTTCCGGACATCCGGACATGGTGTCCGCGGCTGTCCAGAATTATTATCTAAAAGCAGTAAATGAGCTGATTCCGTCCTATCACAGCGGCGGCCAGCCGATTTACGGATCAGTGCTGAATAAAATCATAACGACCTACCGGAATGACATTGTGCCGTCTATCTGTTACAGTGAAAATTATTCCGAGGTTAAAAGTTCCGATTTAGTAAAAAATCAGTTCTATGATCTGGAGGATAATGAACAGAGCGGAGTCCGGGTAGATGAAGTTCCGGCGAAGAAGACCGTGTTCAACAGTAAAAAGTGGAACGATCCGAATTATTTAAGAAAATATATTTATCAGGTAGACAGCACTACGATGGTGACGAACAGTGAGATCAATGGAAAGGTTCTTTTAAATAAGGACCTTTCCCTGAAGAAATCAAAGCAGCCCCAGATTTTGATCTTTCACACTCACGGCAGTGAAGCTTATAAGGACAGCAGGAAAGGAGAAAAGTCAGACACTGTCATAGGAGCCGGAGATGTTCTAACAAAACTCCTGAAAGAACAATATGGGATCAATGTGATACATGACAGAGGGATTTACGATGTAAAAAACGGAAAGGAAGACCGGTCGAAAGCATATTATTATGCGGCGGCCTCTGTTGAGAGATATCTTAAAAAATATCCGAGTATCCAGGTGGTGATCGATCTGCACCGGGACGGAGTGAAAGAGAGTACAAAACTGGTTTCAAAACAAAATGGGGTGGAAATGGCTCAGTTTATGTTTTTTAACGGCATCAGCCGGACTGCCAAAAATGGAGATATCAAATACCTGAAAAATCCGAACAAGAAGACGAATCTGGCGTTCAGCCTGCAGCTTCAGGCGGAGGCAATGAAAAAATATCCGGGTCTTACCAGGAAGATTTACATCAAGGGATACCGTTATAATCTGCATTACAGGGGAAGGAGTCTTCTGATTGAGTTGGGTGCTCAAAACAATACAGTAAAGCAGGCTAAAAATGCAATGAAACCGCTGGCAGAAATTTTAAATGATGTGTTATACCCTTAGAGGACCTACATAAATATAAGCAAAGAAAAAGGTTGAAATGGACTTTCAGCCTTTTTTTTGCTATACTGAATCGAATATGTTTATTTGCAACAGGAGGAAACTATGGCAATCGATCAGAGTAAAATCCGCAATTTTTGTATTATTGCGCATATAGATCACGGTAAGTCCACATTGGCAGACCGTATCATTCAAAAAACAGGCACCCTGACTGACAGAGAGATGCAGGAACAGGTGCTGGACAATATGGACCTGGAGAGGGAACGCGGGATCACGATTAAATCACAGGCGGTCCGTATTGTATACAAGGCAGAGGACGGTGAGGAGTATATTTTCAACCTGATAGACACGCCGGGGCATGTGGATTTCAACTATGAAGTTTCCAGGAGCCTGGCGGCCTGCGAAGGAGCTGTTCTTGTGGTAGATGCCGCGCAGGGCATCGAGGCGCAGACTTTAGCAAATGTTTATCTTGCCCTGGACCATGACCTGGAAATCATGCCGGTCATCAATAAGATCGATCTTCCGAGCGCAGATCCGGAGAGAGTAAAGACAGAAATTGAAGATGTCATTGGCATTGAAGCTGAGGATGCACCACTGATTTCGGCAAAGAACGGAATCAACATCGAGGATGTGCTGGAACAGATCGTAATGAAGATTCCGGCGCCGTCCGGTGATCCTGAGGGACCGCTGCAGGGACTGATCTTTGACAGTATTTATGATGCCTACAAAGGAGTTATTATTTTTGCAAGAATCAAAGAGGGCACTATCCGGCCAGGAACAAAGATGAAGATGATGGCATCCGGCGCCGTGGCTGAGGTAGTGGAAGTCGGCATCTTCGGCGCGGGACAGTTCATCCCGTCGGAAGAACTCAGCGCCGGCATGGTAGGATATGTGACGGCCAGTCTTAAGAATGTCCAGGATACCACGGTCGGAGATACGATCACGGATGCAGACAATCCATGCAGCGAGCCGCTTCCAGGTTATAAAAAAGTAAATCCAATGGTATTCTGCGGGCTTTATCCGACCGACGGAGCCAAGTATCCGGACCTTCGGGATGCCCTGGAAAAGTTACAGCTGAATGATGCCTCACTACAGTTTGAGCCGGAGACATCGGTGGCACTTGGATTCGGATTCCGCTGTGGATTCCTGGGGCTTTTGCACCTGGAGATCATTCAGGAACGTTTGGAACGGGAATACAATCTGGATCTGGTGACTACTGCACCGGGCGTTGTTTACCGGGTATATAAGACGGACGGTACGATGGCCGAACTGACCAATCCTTCCAACCTTCCGGACCCGTCTCAGATCGATTATATGGAAGAACCGATCGTATCTGCTGAGATCATGGTCACATCCGATTATGTGGGAGCGATCATGGGGCTATGCCAGGAACGCAGAGGCGTTTATATTGGAATGGAATATATCGAGGAGGGACGGGCTGTTTTAAGGTATGAACTTCCACTTAACGAAATCATTTATGACTTTTTCGATGCCCTGAAATCACGGTCCAGGGGATATGCATCTCTGGATTATGAGATGAAGGGATATCAGAGATCAGAGCTCATGAAACTGGATATCCTGATCAACAAAGAAGAAGTGGATGCACTGTCCTTCATCGTTCATGCCGAGACGGCTTACGAGAGGGGAAGAAAAATGTGTTCCAAGCTGAAGGAAGAAATACCAAGGCATTTATTTGAGATCCCGATACAGGCGGCAGTGGGCAGCAAGATCATTGCCAGGGAGACAGTTAAAGCCATGCGGAAAGATGTGCTGGCCAAGTGCTATGGCGGAGATATTTCCAGAAAGCGGAAACTTCTGGAGAAACAGAAACAGGGAAAGAAACGGATGCGGCAGGTGGGAAATGTAGAAATTCCGCAGGAAGCATTCATGAGTGTGCTGAAATTAGATGAAGACTAGAGAACTCGAACTGTACCTTCATATACCGTTCTGCAAAAGAAAATGCAACTATTGTGATTTCTGTTCGTTTCCGGCCGGAGATGATGACATCAGTATCTATATACGAAAGCTTCAGCAGGAAATCCTGTATTGGGGAAGACGCCTCCAAAGTCCGTCAGTGAGCACGGTATTCATCGGAGGAGGAACTCCATCTCTGATTCCGGCAGTGCAGATAGAATCTTTGATGAATACGGTCAGAGATTCTTTTTCCTGTGCAGAAACTATGGAGTGCACGATCGAAGCCAATCCCGGCACTGTCACAAGAGAAAAACTTTCGGTCTACCAAAGCTGTGGGATCAACAGGATCAGTTTCGGACTTCAGAGTGCCAGGAAAGAAGAATTAAATATGCTGGGCCGGATTCATACATTTGAGGATTTTGTCTCGGGATTTTATGAAGCCCGGGACTGCGGATTCCAAAATATCAATGTGGATCTGATGAATGCGATCCCTATGCAGACAATGGAAACGATGGAGCAGACCCTGTTAAAAACTGCAGAACTTGAGCCGGAACATTTCTCGGTATACAGCCTGATCATCGAAGCAGGGACACCTTTCTATGAAAAGAAGGGGCTGGATGATCTCCTGCCGACGGAAGATGAAGACGCTGCCATGTACGAAAGGACGGAAGCGATCCTTCATACCTTAGGCTATGAAAGGTATGAACTGTCCAACTATGCCAGACCGGGATATGAATGCAGGCATAACTGCGGGTATTGGACAGGAAAACCATACCTGGGATTTGGTCTGGCGGCATCTTCTTATTTTGGGAAAAAACGCTTTGCAAATCCGGCAGATATGGAAGAGTATTTGTCATTATCAGATTTCAGCGGCATATTTGAAAAAGAGAACGAGCTGTCCAAAAAAGAAGAGATGGAAGAGTATATGTTTTTGGGACTTCGGATGACAAAGGGGATCTTAAAAACGGAATTTTCCAAGCGGTTCGGGACAGGTATCCTGGATGTTTACCGGAAACCTATCCAAGAACTCTCTGGAAAAGGTCTGTTAAAACAGGATGCCGAAAGAATTTGGATCCCGCAACAGGCCCTGTTTTTAAGCAATCAGGTAATGATGGAGTTTCTTTTATAGATCCAGAAGTTTCTGAACGTTGATCTGTCCCCATCCCTGATGATTTCTCGGAGTGGAAAGTTTGTCACAATTGTACCGCAGTTTCATTTTTACATCTTTGTTCGTATAATACGGATACCGCTCCAAAAGCAGGGCGATGGCTCCGGAAACTGCCGGTGTTGCCATAGAAGTGCCGCTCTTGATGCTGTGTCCTCCGTTCAGGCCGCAGGAATAAATATTTGTTCCGGGAGCTACTACGTCCGGCTTCATGACACAGGAAGAGGTAGGCCCCCTGCTGGAATAATTCTTTGCAAAGCGCTGAGATCCCATGGGACGGCTGGCATCGTCACTGGAACCTACGGTAATGATCTTACGGCTGTTACCCGGTGCGGTGATGGTATTATCCCTGGGGCCATTATTTCCGCTGGCGATGCAGACGACCAGCCCGTCATCCCACAGCTGATTGACCTGCTTCACAATCGCATTGGCAGCTTCATCGCTTCCGGAGGCAGGAGTGCCGATGGATATGTTTACAATCCGGATTCCATACTGCTTGTGAAAATGGTGAATCCAGGACAGTCCGTTTAGGAAAGTGCGCTGATTTCCGTTGCCCAGAGCATCCAGGACTTTGAGGGAAATGATATGTGCTGCAGGTGCAATGCCGCAGCTTGCAGATGCGGCAATACCCGTGATATGGGTTCCGTGTCCATTGTCGTCATAAGGATATGATCTGTGGTGTACATAATCTATGAATCCGGCGATCCGCTGATCGGCCGGATAAAATTCTTTATGGGGATAGATACCGGTGTCCAGGAAGGCAATCCCTATATTCTTCCCCAGGAAGCCATGTTTATGGGCGATATCCGCATGGATTATCTGTGATATAAGCTTCATAAAATACTGTCTCCTAATAAGTGTTATAGTATAAGATACGCCCAAAATACAGAAAAGACATGACATTTTGCGCAGGCTATTCCCACTGAAAGAATTTGAGGGCGGCAGAGGTACAGATTACTGCGATGCAGACGATGGTGACAACCGGAACAATAACACTGCCAAATTCTTCTCCCAGAGAAGCGGCTTTCAGCAGCTTGATTCCCTGGGTCAGCGGCATGATGTCTGCAGTTTTCTGCAGCACTTTGGGCATGATTTCATAGGGCAGCGTTGCGCCTGAAAAAATCAGCATCGGAAAGTACAGCAGACTCGCAGCGACACTCGCTATCTTAGTATTCGGAGCAATACCGCCTACCAACATGCCGATACTGAACATAGACACAATGACCAGGAGATAACATCCCAGAAAACTCACAAAAGATCCGCGGAACTGATATCCAAAGAAAACGACTGCTTCGGTATAGAGAAGGACCAGAGAAACAGCCGCATATAAAGTATAAATTGTCACCTGTACCGCTAAGATCATGGAAGGGCTGACCGGCGTAACCTTGTAGCGCTTTAATATACCCTTGCTCCGATAATCAGAGACGACCAGCGGCAGTCCCATCACACCTCCCGCACAGATGGATATGGTGGTGACGGCTCCGAACGACTGTTCCAGGAAAGAGTATCCGGCACCGCCGAATGCGGGCCTGTCTCCATAAATAATTCCTATAACTGCCAGTACCACAAGAGGCACACAGATCGCAAATATAAACATATCCATTCCTCTCAGAGATAATTTTAATTCTGTTTTCAGCATTGTCTTAAAAGTTTTCATGGATTCATTCCTCCTCGTCTGTATACCAAAGATAAGCGTCTTCAAAATGATCAAAAGGACTCGATTCAACTGCCTCCGCCACCGTACCGTAAAATATGATTTTTCCTTTTTTTAAAATACAGATACAGTCACACAGGTTCTCGATCTCATCCATAAAATGGGACGTCAGGAAAATCGTCAGTCCATTTTCCTTGAGTGAGGAGAGTATATTCCACACTTGTCGTCTGGCCCTTGCGTCCAGCCCGGTCGTCAGCTCGTCCAAGAAGACAACTTCAGGATTGGGTATGAGTGCAAGTATAACAAAAAGTCTCTGCCTCTCGCCGCCGGATAAATCTTTGATCTGGCTTTTTGCTTTGCCGGCAATTCCAAACTTTTGCAGTAATTTTTCTGGATCTGCGGATTCCTGATAGAGGGCAGCGGTAACTTCACAAAGTTCTGAAACGGTGATATTATCCTGATAAGTTGCCTCCTGAAATTGGACTCCTACCTTTTGAAACAGCTGCTTTCTGGATGTCTGCGGATTCATTCCCAGAATGGATATTTCTCCGCTGTCTGCCGTCTTTGTACCTAAAATGCATTCAATCGTTGTGCTCTTGCCTGCACCATTGGCCCCGATCAGGCCGAAAACCGTTCCGCGCTTTACGGATAAACTGATATTGTCTGCCGCAGGCGTTTTGTTATAGGTTTTACATAATTTTTCTGATTTTATCACTTCATTCATGAAGGATACCTCCTTTTTTTATATAAAAAAAGAATACCACCAACGGAAACATTGGTGGTAAAGTGGAGGGTTTAAGAAAATTGTTTTTTCATTCTTTTCAGTTTGCATATCATTTCCAGGGCATTATTCTCGGCAGTCAGCAGAGAAGTAACCAGTTTGTCGCACACCGCAATAATTTCGTCATCCTTATTGGGAGTATCCAAAACTTCTTTGATATCAATCCCGGGATTTTTTGACAGGCGGCCGAGCAGACGCAGAATAGACTCCAAAGAATAATTTGCACACCGCAGGGAGCGAATGATTTTGAGCCTCTGTATATCCTGACTCGTATATATGCGATAGCCATTTTGCCTGCGTTTTACAGTCAAAAGGCCGTTCATTTCCCAATTTCTCAGAGCATCCATAGAAATGCCGAGATACCGGGATACTTCCCTGCGTTTCATGGGATGAGTATGTTCCTGTGATTCTCCGGCTAAAATCTCTGTTACAATTTCAACTGCCTCTTCGGCATTGGCGTGTTCCTTTCTGATCTGTGCCAGGTATTCTTCTGCCAGTACCAGAGCCTTGGAAAAATCACAGGATGCCGCTGTTTTTACGATCTGGACAGCCTTTTTCCTCAGCCCGTTCTGCAGTACCTCCATTTGAAAAGCCAGACGAGCCAGTCGGAACTGTTCGATATGGAGATCGGTAAAAATGCGGTATCCATTGTTCTGCCGCTCCGGTTTTGGGATCAGTCCCGCTTTTTCGTACAGCCGGACGGTATTGGGATGAATTCCTATGAGTTTTGCAACCTCAGATGTTTTATATGTTTTCATGAAAAAACCTCCATTCATAGCTTTAGAATAACACAGATCAGAAGTATGGTGATATAGTGGAGGGTTTTGGATTTCACATTATAATTTTCTTATGGAATAAAAAATGACATTGGTTTTATTGTTTCCAATGTCATTTTTATCTGATCTGATTGGGGATGTCTGCGCCGGCAGACATGTCCGTTTAATTAAATCCAATGAACTTCCGGGCTGCTTTGTAAGCTGCGATGACAACTTTCCGACCTCCATAGCCCGGGAGATTGACTGTATTTCCAACAAGAGAGCCCCGGATCTGGCGGTACAGTTTTGTATTTTTTGATTTCAGGTACTTCCAGAGTTCTTTTTTCATCTGAAGATGCTCCGGTATGCCGGATTTGATGGCAATGACAGATGACACAGTCATGATGATACTCAGATAGTGTTTCATGTAGCGGTATAACGGCTTGTTCACCAGTTCAAAGCTGCTCATATAATCGATCATGGCTTTGGTGACAAAAAACTGCTGGTCGATCCGTTTGATCATATTGGCTTCGTTGACAGACTGGTCGTCCCTTCCGATGAAGTAGCGGTAAAAATTTACATCCAGATAGTAAATGGTCTTCACATATGGAAGCGGTTTGAAAACGTAAAGGTTGTCTACATAAAAAGTATGTTCCGGCAGGCACAGGCGGCACTCATGGAGAAGAGAAGTACGGTAAATGACGGAGTGCATGAGAATGTACTGGCTCAGAGGAAAACGCTTTACATCGTCCCATGTAAAAATCTGTTCAACCGGGATCGTATGGCGGTAATGAATCACGGTTTTTCTCTTTACACCCTGTTTCTCATAGACATAGTTGGACATAAACATGTCTATGATGGTTCCCTGGCGGTAAAATGTCTCTAATTGATTGAAGATTTCTTCATAAGCATGTTCGCTGACCCAGTCATCACTGTCCACGACCTTAAAATAAATCCCTTTGGCATGAGCGATACCGGTGTTTACCGCACCGCCGTGGCCTTTGTTCTTTTGATGGATCGCCCGGCAGATACCGGGATATTTGTTTTCATATTCATCGGCGATCATGCCGGTATTGTCCGTGGAACCATCGTCGATGATGAGGATCTCAACTTTGTCACCTCCGGTCAACAATGTATCTATGCAGTGTCTCATATATTCCTGGGAATTATAACATGGCACAGCAAACGATATTAATTTCATCTTGTTACCTCCTAAAAATGGTACTTAGTCTATTATAACAAATATTTGTAAAAATACCATGGCATTTTCACTCGGTTTCTTCTGACAAGGTCTCCCATTCTTCATAAAGGGTTTCCAGATGTTCCTCATTCCGGGCTTTGGCAGTGGAGAGTTCCAGCAGTTTCTTTGTATTGACTGCGTTCTCCGGCAGGCACATTTCTTCGTCAAGTTTTGTGTTTTCCGCCTCCAGTTCCTCGATTTCCTGTTCTATTTTTTTCAGGCGGTTTTCTCTTTTCCGCCGTTTTGCGTCTTTCTCCTTTTGCTTCTGCCAGCTCAGCTTCGTATCGGATACAGACTCAGTTTCAGCATCCTGTACCTCTTTCGTGCCTTCCTTTTCCTTTTCTAAAAGATAGTGCTGGTAGTCACCCGGATAAGAGTGAAGACCGTCTTTCGGAGAGAGTTCAAGAATTCTTGTAGCCGTTTTGTTTATGAAATACCGGTCATGGGATACGTAAAGAACCGTGCCTGTGTATTGGGTCAGGGCGGATTCCAGGATTTCCTTGGAGTGAATGTCCAAGTGGTTGGTAGGCTCATCAAGAATCAGGAAATTGGCATGGGATAACATAAGTTTCGCAAGAGATACCCGCCCCTTTTCCCCACCGCTTAAGGAAGAAACAAGTTTAAATACATCTTCTCCCTTAAAAAGGAAAGCGGCCAGTGTATTTCTGATTTTTGTGTTGGTCAGTTCCGGAAAGGAATCAGATATCTCCTCGAAGATTGTCTTATCCGGATGCAGGTTGTCCTGTGCCTGGTCGTAATATCCGATGGATACTTGGGAACCGAGCCTGATCAGTCCTTTGTTTTTAGGCATTTGTTTGCAGATGATTTTCAACATCGTAGTCTTTCCGGTTCCATTGGCGCCGATCAATGCCACGCGCTCGCCGCGGAATATTTCAAAATTTATATCGGAAAACAGCGTATGCGGCCCGAAACTTTTTTCCAGATGTTCCACCGTTAAGACATCGTTTCCGCTGACAACCGACGGTTCGATAGCAAAGCGCATTTTCCCGTCGATCTCCACAGGCTTTTCGATGACATCAATTTTGTTCAGCATCTTTTCACGGCTCTCGGCCCGGCGGATGGATTTTTCCCGGTTAAACTGCTTTAGTTTTTCGATGACCGCCTTCTGGTGCCGGATCTCCTGCTGCTGGTTTTCGTACTCCTTTAAGCGGATCGCCTTTACCTGATCCCTTTTCTTAATAAAAGAAGTGTAGTTGCCGTCAAAGAGCATCGCATGCCCCGCCTCGATCTCCATCACCTTGTTGACGATCTTGTCCAGGAAATACCGGTCATGGGAGACCAGGATGACAGCGCCCTCATAGTGGCTTAAATAGTTTTCCAGCCATTGGATTGACTCAACATCCAGATGATTGGTAGGCTCATCCAGGAGAAGAATCTCGGGCTTCATCAGCAGAAGTTTTCCGAGAGCTACCCTTGTCTTTTGTCCTCCGGACAGTGTCTCAATCATTTTTTGAAAGTCTTCCTCTTTAAACCCGAGTCCTTTTAAGATTCCTGCGATCTCACTTTCATAGGCAAAACCGTTTTTCTGTTCAAATAAATGAGTGGCCCTGGTGTATTCCTCCATCTTTTCTTCGAGCTCTGCGCCGCTTAAATGCTTCATCATATGCTCCAGAGAGCGGAGTTTTTTGTCCAGTTCGATCACATCTTGTTTTATGGTCAAAAGCTCTTCATAAATGGTGCGGGAAGAAGTATGGTCCTGATGCTGTGCGAGATAGCCGATATCGGCGTCCTTCTTTTTGTGGATCTCCCCTTCGTCGGGTGTCATCTGATCCATGATGATCTTGAGCAGGGTGGACTTTCCGGCGCCGTTTAAGCCGATGACGGCGAGCCGGTCCTTCTCATTGATATGAAAGGAAATTCCTTTCAGGACTTCCTGGTCGACAAATGTTTTATGTATATTCTGACAAGATAAAACCATAGTGCACTCCTTCAAAATTTCTAAGCTGTAAAAATTCCTTTTAAGCATAACATAATTTCTGAAAAAACGCACCGAAAAGTTTGACAGATATTAGACAATCTTATATAATTTATTTAATTTGAGTAGTTAATAAAATAAGTGGGAGGGTAATAATGTCATCAATGGATAAGAATATATCACCGGCAGTTATAAAGAGATTACCTAGATATTACCGTTATTTGGGGGCTTTGAAAGCAAAAAATATTACGAGGATCTCATCCAAAGAGCTGAGCGAGAGAATGAAAGTAACTGCATCCCAGATCCGACAGGACCTGAATAACTTTGGAGGTTTCGGGCAGCAGGGATACGGTTACAATGTAGAAAACCTTTACGTGGAGATCGGCAAGATCCTGGGGCTTGACAAGAGCAATCAGATGATCATTGTCGGTGCCGGAAATCTGGGGCAGGCATTGGCCAATTATCAGGATTTCAACAATAACAGCATTGGTTTTCAAGTGATCGCACTGTTCGATGTAAATCCGAAGCTGATCGGCATCACGGTGCATGGAGTAGAAGTGCACGATACTGACGATATGGAAGAGTTTATAAAGAATCATGAGATCAAGATCGCAGCCCTCACGCTTCCGCAGGACCAGGCGCCGAAGATTGCCAAAGATCTTGTGTCCTGGGGCATCAAAGGATTTTGGAACTTTGCTCCTGTGGATCTCACGCTGCCGGACAGTGTGACCGTGGAGAATGTCCATCTGGCAGAAAGTCTCATGACGCTGACTTACAATATTCACAGCAGGGAAGACGGCGAGGGCGCAGAGTAAAGACGGGAGGAACGCCATGATTGTCGGTATAGGAACTGACCTGATAGAAATCGGGCGGGTACAGAAGATGGTGGAGAGAAAGAACCGTCTAAGCCGGATTTTTTCAGAAGAAGAACTGGCATACGCAGGTTTAAACAGTACGACTCTTGCTGGTAATTTTGCAGTTAAAGAAGCCGTTTCCAAAGTATTTGGAACCGGCTTCTTCGGATTGGAGCCCTATGAGATCGGAGTGTTCCGGGATTCAAAAGGAGCGCCTTATGTGAAACTGACAGGCAGAGCCGAAAAGCTGGCATCGGATATGCAGATTACGAAATTTCATGTGTCGGTTACGAACACAGGGGGGCTGGCACAGGCTTTTGTCATAGGAGAGTGTCTATGAAATATGTTTTAAAAAATCAGGAAATGCAGGATGTTGATAAAGAGACCATACAGCAGATCGGAATGCCGGGTCTTGTGCTGATGGAGCGGGCCAGCGAAAAGATTGCCCGAAGGCTCATGGAAACGGTCAGAAAAAGTGACAGGATACTTTCTGTGGCAGGATGCGGAAATAACGGGGGAGATGCGCTGGCTGCGGCCAGAATCCTTCTGGAGGAAGGATATTCTGTGGATTTCACAGTCGTGGGGGAGCTGTCCAAGGCATCCGGAGATTTAAAGACGCAGTATGATATCCTTACCCGTCTTGGATATGAGCAAAAAAAAGAAATAGATTATAACGGCTATGACTGGATTTTGGAAGGAATGTTCGGCGTAGGCCTTTCCAGGGAGATAGCGGGGATATATCGGACCGTTGTGGAGAGGATCAATGAAAGCAGAGCCAGAGTCATGTCGGTCGATATTCCCTCCGGCATCAGCGGGGATACGGGGAAAGTTCTTGGATGCGCCGTCAGGGCAGACGCTACGGTGACGTTCGGCGGGCCCAAGGCAGGACATCTGCTCTATCCGGGAAGAGAATATGCGGGACGGCTGTATGTAGAAAAGATCGGTTTCTTTGATTCCGTTTTAAAGAAGCATGCAGGGGGATTCACATACGACAGGGAAGATCTAAAGAGGCTTCCGGGCCGTTTTGCGGATTCTCACAAGGGCACCTACGGAAAAGTCCTGATCATAGCAGGAAATGAGACGATGTCAGGGGCTGCTTTTTTTTCGGCAAAGAGTGCTCTGCGCATGGGCAGCGGACTGGTAAAGGTGATTTCCTGTGAAGCCAACCGTCCGATTCTGCAGTCTATGCTTCCGGAAGTACTGTTCGGAACATATGAGAATGTAAAAAAAGCCCTTGAATGGTGTGACTGTATCTTATTCGGACCTGGAATGGGAGTCTCAGAGCGGACCAAAGAATTATTGGAAGAGGTTTTACAGTGTGGAAAGAAACCTCTTTTACTGGATGCCGACGGCCTGAATACGGTCAGCCGTTATGGAATGGAGATCGATTATCCGGCAGGGTGTGTTCTCACACCGCATCTCCTGGAAGCTGCAAGGCTTCTTGGAATATCCGCAGAGCAGGTGAAAGAAAGTTTGACGGATGCGGGGCAGAGGCTGGCAGACAGATTCCGCGGCACTGTTGTGCTGAAGGATGCGGCGACGCTCGTAGTGTCAGCCGACCGGCCCGTTTATTATAACAGCAGCGGCAACAACGGAATGGCCACAGGGGGGAGCGGAGACGTGTTAAGCGGCATGATCGCAAGTCTCCTCGGGAGAGGCATGGGATGTTTGGAAGCTGCGGTTCTGGGCGTCTATGTCCACGGGCTTGCAGGAGACCATGCTGCAGAAATTTTGGGATACGACAGCATGCTGGCATCAGACATCATCGACGCGGTCAGCAGTGTTTTAGGAGGAATCAGCAATGAATCAATATTATAGAGTATATGCAGCCATCGACCTGGATGCGATCTGCCAAAATATCAGCGAGATAAAGAAAATTGTGGGGCCGGATACAAAGATCATGCCGGTGATCAAGGCCGACGGCTACGGACACGGGGCAGTCCCGGTGGCGAAGGCATTGAATAAGATCGGCGTCGACGGTTTTGCGGTGGCGATCATTGAGGAAGGGATCGCACTGAGAAAACAGGGGATCACAAAACCGATCTTAATTCTTGGATATACTTCGGAATATCAGTATGCTTCTTTGATCCAGCACGAAATTGAACAGACGGTATTTTCTTATGAGATGGCGGAGGCGATCTCTAAATTTGCGGTTACGATGAAGAAGGAAGCCAAGATACATATCAAAGTGGATACCGGAATGAACAGGATCGGTTTTAAGCCCACGGAAGAATCTGTCGGGCAGGTACAGCGTATCCGGAAGCTTCCGAATATTAAGATCCAGGGGATTTTTACTCATTTTGCATGTGCGGACGAGGAGGAGAAGACATCAGCCAGACACCAGAAGGAACTGTTTGATCAGTTTGTCTCAAAGATTGAAGAAAAAGGGATCAAGATCCCGGTCAAGCACGTCTCCAACAGCGCAGCCATCATGGACCTTTGTGAATGCCGCATGGATATGGTGCGCTCCGGCATCATCACCTATGGACTGTACCCATCCGAAGAAGTGGATAAGTCGGCCATTGATTTAAAGCCGGCACTTTCCCTGATCAGCCATGTGATCCATGTAAAGGAAGTGGGACCGGGAGAAGGGGTCAGTTACGGCTCAACGTTCGTTACGGACAGGAAGACCAGGATCGCGACGATACCGGTAGGTTACGCTGACGGCTATCCGAGGGCCTTATCTTCCAGGGGAAGGGTCATTATCCGGGGACAGTATGCGCCGATTATTGGAAGGATCTGCATGGATCAGTTTATGGTGGACGTGACCGATATCGAAGGCGTCAGCGTCATGGACCGGGTCACCCTGGTAGGGACAGACGGAGATAAAAATATCACGGTGGAAGAGGCGGCAGATCTGGCAGGTTCCTTTAACTATGAATTTGTCTGCGGGATCGGAAAAAGGGTTCCCAGAGTATACTTCCAGGATGGAAAGGCAAAAGAGGCAGTGGACTATCTGGAAGACTGAGGTATTCTAAAGCCGGACGAAAATCGTTTGGAAAATAGGATTAAGTTGAATACTTCTGAAAGAAATGTCAATACTCTTCATAAACTATTATGAAAGAGATGGAGAGTGATTAGGCTTATGGTAATTAAGCGAGGAGATATTTTTTATGCAGATTTGAGGCCTGTTGTCGGCTCAGAACAAGGAGGCGTCCGCCCGGTCATTATTTTGCAGAACGACGCGGGCAACCGATACAGCCCCACGGTCATCTGTGCAGCGATCACGAGCAAGATGAACAAGGCAAAACTTCCGACCCATGTGCCGGTGGACTGCAGGAAATGCCAGCTGGAAAAAGATTCGGTTATCTTGCTGGAACAGATCAGGACGATCGATAAAAGCCGGCTGAGAGAAAAGGTCTGTCATCTGAACAGTTTTATATTGGAGAAAGTTGACAGGGCATTAAAGATCAGTTTAAGTCTTGATACATAGATGGACAGATTGACCTTTTCTTCGTAAAATGGTATATTTTATTACGACTGATGAATAAAGGAGATGTATATGGAAGATTTAAGTGCCGCGATGATCCTGATACCGCTGCTTACGTTGGTATTAGGTGCCGTCTTCGGCTACATAATTGGAACGAAAAGCAAAAATAAGCCCAAGGGTAAGCAAAACGATCAGACAGAGCGGGAAGCGGATGACGATAATGACAATGAATATGAGGAAGAGATCATGAACATTGTCAACCAGGGGCATGAGCAGGGGGCCATTTTGGAAGATGAAGCCAAGATGATCACCAATATTTTTGAGTTCGGGGACAAAGATGTAACCGATGTCATGACTTCCAGAAAGAAAATCGATGGGATCGACTGCACCATGTCTCTGGAAGAAGCCCTGCATTTTATGCTGGATGAGCCATATTCAAGATTTCCTCTCTATGAGGAGGATATCGATCATATCATCGGTGTCCTGTATCTCAAGGATGTGATCGACGCCTTTATAAATAATAAAGATCTGGAGCTCTATGAGATTGCCAGGGAGCCGTTCTATGTACACCAGACCATGAATCTGTCTGTGTTGTTTCAGGAAATGCAGACAAAAAAGATCCATATGGCGATCGTTGTGGATGAATACAGTCAGACAGAAGGCATTGTTTCAATGGAAGATATGCTGGAAGTGATCGTTGGAAATATCCTGGATGAGTATGATGTGGAAGACAGGGAGATCACAAAGCTTGGTTGGGCCGATATTTTCCTGATGCGGGGAAGCACGAGACTTGAAAAGATCGAGGAAGTGCTCGGCATCGAGTTTGAAGTAGAAGAGATTGAAACGCTGAGCGGATTTTTGGTAGACCAGTTGGGCCATCTTCCGGAACAGGGAGAAGAAGTGGAGATCATTTATGAAGGATGGTCTTTTAAATCGGTGGATATTCACGACAACGTGATCAAACAGGTAAAAGTGGAGAAAAAGCGTACAAAAAAAGAAGAAAATGATTCAGAGAAGGAGTAAATACAGTTATGTCAGGACATAGTAAATTTGCAAACATTAAACACAAGAAAGAAAAAAATGACGCGAAAAAAGGCAAGATCTTTACCAAACTCGGAAGAGAGATTGCTGTGGCGGTGAAAGAAGGCGGTGCGGACCCGGAAAATAACAGCCGGCTCCGTGATATTATCGCTAAGGCAAAGGCCAACAATATGCCCAATGACACCATTGACCGAAGCATCAAAAAAGCTGCGGGCGATGCAAATGCCGTCAACTATGAGGCTATTACATATGAAGGATACGGCCCGAGCGGAGTTGCGATCATCGTAGAGGCTCTGACAGACAACAAAAACAGGACTGCCTCCAATGTCCGGAGTGCCTTTACCAAAGGAAACGGAAGCATCGGGACACCGGGCTGTGTCTCCTACAATTTTGAGAAAAAGGGCCAGATCATTATCGCAAAAGAGGATTGTCAGATGGATGAGGACGATCTCATGATGACTGCGCTGGATGCGGGAGCAGAGGATTTTGCCGCAGAGGAAGACAGCTATGAGATCGTTACGGACCCGGATGATTTTTCTAAAGTCAGGGAGGCCCTGGAAGCGGAGTCCATCGAGATGGCCAGTGCGGAAGTCACCATGATCCCGAACACCATGGTAGAGCTGGTTTCTGAGGATGATATCAAGAATCTGCAGAAGACGCTGGATCTGCTGGAAGAAGATGATGACGTCCAGGATGTCTGGCATAACTGGAACGAATAGACTGTACAGACCGAACAGAGACCTTTCATTATGCATTTATGTCATGATGAAGGGTCTTTTTATGATATAATTAAGAAGATGATATATCATGCAGATCCGGGAAGGTGCCATCAGGGGAACCGGCAGGGCTGTGATCAAAGTATCTGTTCCTGAATCGGGCATTTATAGCAGTGCTTCTAAAAATATTACGGTCAATGCGGCACCGAAGCGTCCTTCATTCAGCATTAAGAATATAAAAGGGAAAAAATTAAGGATCAGCTGGAAAAAGGATAAAAGGCCAAGCGGTTATGAGATCTGTACAGCGTCCAACTCAGAATTTAAAAATCAGAAAGTAAACTTTGTATGGATTTTGATCTCCTATGAGATACTAATAACCTTAATCTTTCAGGATTATATGAAAGAAGACAGGACGAATTTTCTTTGTGAACATCCTGTGATTTTTTCTAAAATAACTATAAAATCTATTGATTTTATAACAGCTTGAAGATATAATGCATGTTACTGTAAAGAAAAGATAAACTTTTTGAAGAGGAAGGGATGACTTATGTTTCCGATGTATGGATTTTTTGATCCGACTTATATTTTGATTATAATAGGTGTTATTATTACGCTTGCGGCATCTGCCAAGATGAATTCGGCTTTTAGGAGGTACTCAAGGGTCCGCAGCCACTCAGGGCTGACAGGAGCACAGGCAGCTACGAAAATTTTGAATTATGCGGGAATCTATGATGTAGTAGTGGAACGTGTGTCCGGTAACCTGACCGACCACTATGATCCAAGAAGTAAAGTATTAAGATTGTCCGATGCTACGTATAATGCCACATCGGTAGCGGCAATCGGTGTCGCCGCTCATGAGTGCGGTCATGCTATGCAGGACAAAGAGGCGTATGCACCGCTCAAACTCCGCGGAAGTCTAGTACCTGTAGCTAATATTGGCTCTAATCTTTCATGGGTTTTTATTATTCTGGGTATCGTCATGGGGGCCAATCAGACACTCCTGAATATCGGGATACTCCTGTTCTCGCTGGCCGTGATCTTCCAGTTAGTAACTCTTCCGGTAGAGTTCAACGCATCCAGCCGTGCGCTGAGAGTTTTGAAAGACTCTGCGATGATGTATGATGATGAAGTGGAAGATACAAGAAAAGTATTATCTGCGGCTGCATTGACCTATGTAGCATCTGCGGCTGCAGCTATTTTGAGTCTGCTGCGTCTGGTGATTTTATTCGGCGGCGGCAGAGACGATTAATAAATTAAAGAGATTTTCTCGATTTTCTGCATTCGGTTTTGAAAAGCCCGTCTTTTCGCTGTATCCAAAGTTCTTATAAAGATAAAGACACCGTGTTGCAAAGACTGGGAATAAACATAAGACGCCGTGGATTTTTGGATGCGTGATACGATTGACGGGAGCAGCAGTCTGTCTGTTTAAGAAAAAGAAGATGGAGGAGTGGACAGCCGGGAGAAACAAACCTGGCTGTCTTCTTTTGTTTCGGGAAAAGTCTGGATGCACGGATCACAGAAAGCAAAACTTGTCAACTGAATAAAGAAAGCTTAAAATAGTGAAGAGTAAGTATTCAGGAAGAGAAAGGATGATTGACATGTCTGTAACAGAGGTCAGGAGTTATTTAAAAGAATTTAATATGGCTGACAGAATGAAGGATTTTGAAGCTTCCAGTGCCACAGTAGAGCTAGCGGCCAAAGCACTGGGTGTGGAAGAAGCGAGGATCGCCAAGACGTTATCCTTTTACGGGCCGGATGGGTGCTGTATCCTTGTGGTAACCGCCGGAGACGTAAAGATCGACAATAAAAAATTTAAAAATATGTTCGGGTTAAAGGCAAAGATGCTGAGAGGAGACGATGTAAAAAAGCTTACCGGACATGAAAAGGGCGGTGTCTGCCCATTTGCAAATCCGGAGCATACAGAAGTATTTTTGGATGAGTCGCTGGTAAAGTTTGAAACTGTTTTTCCTGCCTGCGGCAGCGCAAATTCTGCGATTGAGCTCAAACCGGAAGAACTCTTTCAATGTGCAAAAGCCGTGAAGTGGGTGGATGTGACAAAGGCCGCAGGAGCCCCAAAATGAACGTAAAGATTATCTGTGTGGGGAAGATTAAGGAGCCATATTTAAGAAAACTGATCGAGCGCTGTGTGAAAGAACTGAACAGGAGCTGCCGTCTGGAGATCATTGAACTGAAAGATGAAAAAACACCTGACGGAGCCAGTGAGAAGGAGGAGGAGCGCATCCGGGAGATCGAGGGCAAGAGGATCTTAAACCGGATTCCGGAAGGAAGCATTGTGATCCCGCTTTGTATTGACGGAAAACAAATGACTTCAGACGAACTCAGGCACAAGTGGGAGAAATGGAACAGGCAGAGGGATGCAGAGGTTGTATTCGTTATCGGAGGATCTCTGGGACTTTGCAGTGCGGTCCAGAGGAGGGGGACATTTAAGCTGAGTTTCAGTGCAATGACATTTCCACATCAGCTGATGAGGCTGATCCTCTTGGAACAGCTTGTATATGCGGCAGGGATGAAGGAGGAATGATGGGATCAATATTGATCATAGAGGACAATAAGGATGTCAGCCGGATGCTGTCGGAGTTTCTCTTAGAGTCCGGCTATCAGCCAGAGTCAGCTTTTTCCGGAACGGACGGGCTTAGAAAACTGAAAGAACACTGCTATGACCTGGTGCTCCTGGATCTGATGCTTCCCTAGCAATGCATCCTTCCTGGCAGATCCTCAGATGGTGGCCCTTTTGGGAACAGTGGCCGCAGGAATGTTTCTTTGCGGGGATTTTGAAAATAAGACTGTTCACGATGCAGTGTCCGGAGGCATCGGAAGAAGTCAGCTGGTTCTGGGGAAAGCACTTTCTTATTTTTTGATCCTCTTTCTATTGATTCTTCCGTATTTCGCAGTCACGATCACGGCATTTTTTATAGACAGCCAGTATCAGCTGTATATCCCGTCTGTGTTTCTCACTTTGATTTGCAGAGAATCAGGAAATGCGCTCACACTATATTCTGTATTGAAAATTCTTGGGATCACGGCGGCGGTATGTGTGGTCTACGCGGGACAGCTGAGCATTTGTCTTCCGCTGGCGTTTATTTTTCGCAGGCCGGTGCCGGTCATCGGGATTGGATATCTGGTATCAATGACCTGCGGAATGCTTCAGGCAGGAGGAAACAAAGTATTTGAAAAAATGATCAGTATGACGCCGTTCCACTTTAAAAATTTAACCCGGCTTTCTATGGACGCAGAACCGGAAATGTTTTTGAAGAGTGTCGGAACCGGAGTCGGTTTTACCGTTCTGATGATCCTGGCGGCCATGCTCATTTTCAGGAGAGCCGAGATCAAATAAACATATAGGAGATGTACAGAGGGTTCTTATATTGTCAGCGGTGATCGTAATTCTGGTCGGATATGTGATTTTGCTCCGGAAGCAGGTCAATAAAATAAACCGCCAGCTGGAAAAACGCAGAAAAGAAAATACGAGACAGCCGATAAGCCTGGAATTGATAGATTCCGGGCTTACAAGCCTTGCGGGAAATATCAACCGATGCCTGAAAAGTGAGGAAAAACTGAGGGAAGAGACTGTGCGCAGGGAAAAGGAGCAGAAGGAAATGATAGCAGACTTATCCCACGATCTCAGAACACCTCTGACGGCAATCAAGGGATACCAGCAGCTGCTCATGGCTACACTAACGGAGGAAGGACAGAGAGAAAGACTCCGGACCGCTCAGAAACATGCAGATGAACTGGGGAAGATGATCGAACAATTTTTTGAGTATTCTCTTTTTTCTTATAAAGCATCAGAGCCAAAATGTGAACGGATTAATCTTGGGGCATTGATCGCCGAATGTATTGCGGAAATGGTTCCGGTGCTGGAAGAACATAAACTTTCCATCCGGATGAAAGAAACAGATCTGGTTTATGCAAAAGCGGATAAGGAAATGCTCATCAGAATTATTCAGAATTTGATTCGTAACTGTCTTGCCTATGCAGAATCCGATGCTGTGGTCAGGGTAGTAAAAACAAAAAAAGCGGTTTTTTCATTTGGAAACCGGACAACGGTAACAGTAGACCCGGATCGCCTGTTTGTCCGGTTTTACAGGGAAGACCGATCAACAAGCCGGCCGGGAGGTATGGGCCTTGCCATTGTAAAACTTTTGGCAGAACAGATGGGGGGAACTGTCAGGGCCAGAAAAAAGGACGGCTGGCTGTGGATCTATGTCGAACTTCCTTCTGACGGATGATACTTATTCCATTCATCCAGGATATAACGGTTCCACAGATTATAAAATTGAAAGCCGCGTACCCGATCCATCTGCCGGGAGCGAAGCATAGAGATCTGTCTTTCATCAAAAATATAAAAAAATAAGTCCCAGCGCGGCCAGCTTTGTGATTAAGGATTTCACGCCTATAATTACAAGAAATAAAATTAATTTCATGTCTTACCTCTCTTTAGTTTCTGACTGTATCATCATCTGTGTGATGTATTCGTCTGCACTGGAAATCACAAAATCATCTCCTTTAGAGTGTGGTGAGAACAGACCGATCGTATCATAATAGTGCAGAGTCCGCTTGGTGATTGCGTAGATTTTTGCAAACTGTGAAGTTGTCATCTTTATTGAGCGGCGATTCATGATATTTCCTCCTTGACTTCACACTTACTGAATACTTTAAGGTAATTATATACCAATAAGTTTAATTAGAATAGGAGCAATCAAATGAAAGAACAAATCAGGATAAGAGAATACATGGACAGAGACAGCATCTAAATTGGCAAGAGTTTTTCTGTACAGCTGCCTCTGCAGCCAGACTTCAGGTTATCAAGATTTTTGGATGTATAAATCTGTATGAAAAATGAAGAGATTCAAAGTATTTATCTGTTTACAGACACAAGCTGTAATTTTAAATTTTATGAACATCAGGGTATGAACCGGTGCAGGGAACATACCCAAATTTTCACTGTCCACAGCCGGCCAAAATGAAATTCTTTTTGTCTGAACAGGAGGACAGAAGCATGGCCTGAACTCTATTTGTCCAGACTTTCCTCAAACATCCGGTAGATCTCGGGATGTTCTTTTTTTACATTGACCGGCATCAGATTTTTGCCGACCATCCCGTGAGAGGTGGTGCCGGTGGCGATCAGGGCGCGGGGATTTTCCCGAATGACTTCATAGGAGAATTCCAGGCGCACCGGTGTAAGCCTTGTCAGTTTTATCCGGATGGAAAGTTCGTCTTCATAAAAAGCGGCCTGTTTATACCTGACCGTAAGACCGGTAAGAGGTGTGATAATGCCGGCTTTCTCCACGTCTGTGTAGCTGATTCCTGAGGCTTTGATAAAATCGGTTCTTGCAACCTCAAACCAGACTGGATAATTACTGTGATGAGCAATCCCCATCTGGTCTGTTTCCGCGTATCTTACAACGATTTTTGATGTGTACATAAAATCATCCTTTCTTAGCTTTGTCAATTCTACCAGTATATAATAAAACGTCCTGATATGTCTAACCCATCTTTCATGGAATCGTTGAATTTCTTAGATTTATATTGTATCATAAAAGAAACAGACAGCAGAAAAGAAAGCAAGGAGAGCTTCTATAAAAAACAGGCTGAAAGCAACAGAGGATATACATTGGTAGAGCTGACGGTGGAAAGACAGGGAACTCAGAATTACAGGACATCGGGAACTGAAGAAGGCAGGAAAGTTACGATCAGCAATTTTACTGTAGATCCGACGCAGCTTTCAGAAGCAAATATAAAAGATTTTTATGCTAAAATCGAGCGCACGATCAATGGCTATTATAACGGCATGAACTAAGAGGATGAAAAACGATAAGCGGGTCTACTACAATGAGAAAGAAGAAGGCTACGGCAAAAAAGAAGCTTTCCGCACTCTGGATATTGAGATGATCCAATCGGCGAAAGATACACTGGGAGACATAAAGGTTACGGTCTACTGGGAGTCCAAAAGGATGAATCCCTTGACCAGGCTGTACTTGTGACAAAAGTAAGTGCAAGTTCCAGAAAGCAGGAATATCATATAACGACCAGGTATTCTTTAAAGCTAAACACTGGCGAGCCGGAGCAGTGGATCTGGGCGACAAAATGGCAGGAGTGATTGCATGAGAAAAATACGGAAGCGGAATGACCCATGTGGAATTGATGGTTACTTTTCTGCCGCTGGTACAGCTGCTGCTGACCCGTTCGTTGAGAAACTTTCAGAGGTAAAGGCAAGCAAATATGATAGTGTTTCTATTACATTTGATGCTGATGGAACTGTATCAAAATTGGTTTACAAAGGTAAGGAATTTTACTGCAACATTCGATGGGGCTGCATGGACTACAACTAAGAACTAAGAATGGCTGAGAAAGCATTTTTCGGAAAGCGGACGGTATAACTTGTGCACATGAAGAAGGTTTGAAAATCACAAGTTCATAGAATATGCAAAAGGGGAAGAAGTTCCTGACGCGGGAAAACGCCAGGTGTTCTCCAGGGATGTGGAAAAGGACATTTTAAAAACTGCCAGGAGTTATGGAAGGATCGACACCATTGCCTATGACAGACGGGATGTAAAAGTGACAGAACTTGTATATATTGAGGATGGCTACATCGTAAGCTACAAAGAAATGAAGGGAAAACCAGTCAGGAAAGTGTACCGATTGAGCCGGATGATAGGGGATTCATAAGAGATTTAAGTAAAAGGGTGTCCCAAAAGTATTTTTATTTCTGGGGTATCCTTTTCTTTTGCAAAAGGGGGAAACATGGGACTTGTATATTTTATATTCTTCTGGATCGGAGCATCCGTCTTTTCTTTTGTGAATGTCTTGATCTATAGGGTGCCCAGGAAGATTTCTTTTGTCGGCGGCAGAAGTTTTTGTCCGTCCTGCAGGACCAATCTAAAACCATACGATATGATACCGGTATTCAGTTATATTCTCCTTAAAGGCAGATGCAGAAAATGTAAATCAAAGATCCCGGTCCGCTGCCTCTTTGTAGAATTACTGGGAGGAATTTTAGCTGTTCAGTGTGCGGCAGCCGTTCCTTTGGATGAGACGGGAGCAGGCATCTACCTTTTTAAAACAGTTTTTTTATTAATGACTGGGGCTCTTTTGACTGCAGTGACATTTGTAGATATTGACACAATGGAAATTCCCAATGGCTTTGTACTGGCGTTAGCGTGTCTTGGAGCCGTGTCTCTTTTTGTGTTTCCGGAAGTTTCTCTGCCTGTGAGGGTGACCGGATGTTTTGCGGTCAGCGTTCCGATGCTGCTGCTTACGGTACTGATCCCTGGAGCTTTCGGGGGCGGTGATATTAAGCTGATGGCCGCAGCGGGAATCCTGCTGGGGGCAAAGCTTACCGGCGCCGCATTTTTCTTTTCTATGTTAGCCGGAGGGCTGTACGGAATCTACCTACTGGCCGGAAAGAAAAAAGGAGGCAAAGATCATTTTGCATTCGGACCGTTTTTATGTGTGGGCATCTGGGCAGCCATTTGTTGGGGAAATGAGATCTTCGGCTGGTATTTTGGACTTTTGCCGTGAGATGATGCTTGAGGAGGGAAATTATATATGCCGAAATATAAATATAAATCAAAAGAAAGATGAAGGAGTCTCATTGGTTCGCTCCCTGAATTTCCTTTCTCAGAGGCGATGGAGGAACAGGGGAGGACGTTCCCGGTCCTTTTAGTCAGTATGATGCGCTCTGCGGAGGTCAATGGAAATTTGGACCGTACCTCACTGCACATGGCGGAGCATTATGATAAAGAAAACAGGCTCAACGGAAAAGTCAGGAATGCCGGATTTAATGTAGAAAATGTCCTAAAATTTCAAAAATATGATTGCAAATGATTTGGAATTGTTGTAATATATAACACGGACATTTAATATACTACTTTGCATCAGTAACTCAGTGGATAGAGTGACAGCCTCCGAAGTTGTTGGTCGCAGGTTCGACTCCTGCCTGGTGCAGTTTTGAAAACCGCATATATATGCGGTTTTTTTAATTTCATAGGATTAGGGTGTCAAAAGGTCATTGACCTTTGATATAAATTTGTACCTTGAAAATT